>OEIV010000523.1_pt1 | contig 20774 bp, 17 predicted proteins | sample 1539231 | NCBI WGS metagenome assembly OEIV01 (sample SAMN03794762, study PRJEB22550) | activated sludge metagenome | feature: wastewater treatment plant; material: activated sludge; isolation source: Wastewater treatment plant of a petroleum refinery complex | place: Argentina: Buenos Aires ...
CGCCTTCGCCACTGGTGTTCTTCCCAATATCTACGAATTTCACCTCTACACTGGGAATTCCACTAACCTCTTCCGAACTCAAGCTCGCCAGTATCAAAGGCAGTTCCGAGGTTGAGCCTCGGGATTTCACCCCTGACTTAACAAGCAGCCTACGTGCGCTTTACGCCCAGTAATTCCGAACAACGCTAGCCCCCTTCGTATTACCGCGGCTGCTGGCACGAAGTTTGCCGGGGCTTATTCTTCAGGTACCGTCATTATCGTCCCTGACAAAAGAGCTTTACAACCCGAAGGCCTTCTTCACTCACGCGGCATGGCTGGATCAGGCTTGCGCCCATTGTCCAAGATTCCCCACTGCTGCCTCCCGTAGGAGTCTGGGCCGTGTCTCAGTCCCAGTGTGGCTGATCATCCTCTCAGATCAGCTACGGATCGTAGGCTTGGTAGGCCGTTACCCCACCAACTACCTAATCCGACGCGGGCCCGTCTAAGGGCGATAAATCTTTCTCCTCACGGACGTATACGGTATTAGCTCAAGTTTCCCTGAGTTGTTCCGTACCCCTAGGAAGGTTCCCACGTGTTACTCACCCGTCTGCCACTGATGTATTGCTACACCCGTTCGACTTGCATGTGTTAAGCCTGCCGCCAGCGTTCGTTCTGAGCCAGGATCAAACTCTCAAGTTTGAAACAGCTCGCCAGTCTTGCGACTGGCATGATCGCGTTTGCGTACATTGACGAGAGATCATGTGCCTGGCCTTTCGGCCGAAGCATCTGACTTCTCTAATATAAACGCTTGCGATCGTGTTTCGGTTGTCCAGATGGTTACCCATCCGGACCGCCAGGACACGGCCGCCTGCGTTTCTCTTTCTTTCACTTACAATGTCAATCAGCGTGAGGGTCTTGCCCTCTGACTCCACCGGACAAAAAACACTACCGGGTCCCGCTTTGGGTTTCCGGCAGATTAAAGCCAGTTTCGTCTGAATTTCACAAGGAGAGAACGGCGTCGCAGTGCAACGCCGCGTCCCTCAGTGGCGCTCATATAGGGGTAAGCCCTCCGAGGTGTCAAGCACTTCGTCGCAAAATTTTTGCACTTGCTCAAAAACCCCCATTTTGCGCTGGTTTTCGCGTCATCCACAGGCAGAAAAACCATCGGCTCCGCCATCCGCGAGCGGCCGCCCGGCAATTTTTGTCACCGGCGGTCACAATCCGTGACTTTTGATCTGGCGCATGGGCCACTCGTTTACAACTTGCTAAAATCCTCGGTTAACCGAAGCGAAAGAAAGACTTGCGAAGCTCGGTTATCGTCGTTTTTCGTCGCGGCCCCTGGGGCCGTGGTGAAAGGCCAAGGGCCGCGTCGCCGGCGGGGCGTTAAAGGTTGACAGCGCAAGCCATGGGAGGCATTTTCCGCCTGCCTGAACGACCCGCTGAAGGCCAGCGCCGCAGGCTGCCATAGACTGAAACCGTTGCGCCATCTGGCGCAACCGAGTGGGAGTGACCGCAGTTTGAACGAGCGTGGCAATCATCCGCCCCAACGCCCGCGCCATCCGGCTCACACGGCGTCCCAGGGCCCGGGGCATCACGCTTCTCCCCATCACGCGGCGCACCCGGCGGCACCATTGCATCGCGCTGCCCCTGCCCGTCCCTTCATTCCTGCCTCTTCGGCCAATGCCCAGGCCCATCACGGCCACCCGGCCCACAAGCCGCATTCTTCCCACCCGGCCCATTCGGCCCGCGCCGCAGCCCCGGCAAAGCCCGCGAACCATGCCCCCGCAACGGCACGATCGCAAACCCCGCACGGCCACCAGGCTCACAGCGCACATCCCCATCAATCACGCCATCCAGCGCCCCAGCCGCCGCGCGCCACCACTTCCGTGCCGCCGCTCCCGCGCTTTACGCCGCCGCCTGCCCCTGCGGTGAGATCCGCGCTGCCCGTGGCCGCCGCGCCGCGCTACATGCCGGTGCCGCAACAACCCGATCCGATTGATCTGGACACGGAGTTTCTGGCCGAGCCGGTGCATCACCGCTGGCTGCTGACCACCTGCATCGTCGGCACGGCCGCCACCCTCATTGTCGGCGGCGCACTGCTGGGCCTCTTCGGCCAGAACCGCGGTCCCTCCGATGCGCTGGCCGCGGTTCAGGCCACGGCCTCGACCTCTCTGGTCGACCCCATCGCCGAGATCGTCTCGCCGGTGTCCTCCACCGACCTGAAGGCGGCGCAGGGAATGGCTCCGCCGCTGGTCGAAGTGGTGCCGGAGCGCGACCTCTCCGACCGTGGCGGTGAATTCAACTATCCCGAGATCACCGCCGATGCCCTGCCCTATGGCGACGGCAAGACCGTGGTGCTCGACGCCGAAATCGAGGCCGCCGAGGCCGAGAACGAAAACATCACCACCTTCACCAAGACTCCGCCCGCCGAGCCGGTGGACGAAAGCATCAAGATCACCAGCGGCAAGTCGCTGACCGAAGAGCTGATGGAACGCGGCGTGTCGCGTGAGGCCGCCACCGCCCTCATGGACGCCATCGAGCCGGTTTTCCCCACCCGCCTTCTCCGTCCCGGCATGAAGCTCGACGTCACCTTCGACCGCCAGCAGAATTTCTATGGCCGCGACGTGATCTTCCCGGTGGAAGTCTCCTTCAAGCCCGGCCCCAAGGAAACCGTGACGGTTGAGGCCGACGAAGACGGCCACTTCTCGGCCCGGGTGGATGGGCGCGAGCCCGCCGCGCCGGAAAAGCCGAAATTCGCCGAAATCACCCAGTTCCGCACCAAGACCCAGGTGGGTTCCGGCCTCTATGGCACGGCCAAGGACAATCGCATCCCGGATTACATCATCAGCGAACTGACCCGCGCCTTCTCCTACGATGTGGACTTCCAGCGTCAGGTGAAGGCCACCGACAGCTTCGAGGTTTTCTACGGCAATCCGCTCACCGGCTCTTCCGCCAAGCGCAAGGTGATGCACTATGCCAAGCTCACCTTCGAAGGGCGCGAGAAGGCCTATTTCCGCTTCACCGATGCCAGGGGCAACACCGACTATTATGACGAGAATGGCCGCGGTGCCTCCAAGTCACTGCTGCGCATGCCGGTCTCGGGTGCGCGCCTGACCTCGGGCTTCGGCATGCGCCGTCATCCACTGCTGGGCTATTCGAAAATGCACACGGGCGTCGATTTCGGCGCGCCGTCGGGCACCCCGATCCGCGCCGCGGGCTCCGGCACCATCAAGCTTTCTGGCCGTCATGGTGCCTATGGCAATGCCGTCACCATCAGCCACAATGGCGAGATCACCACCCTCTATGCGCATATGAGCCGCATTGCTGCCGGCATTCGTCCCGGCGCACGGGTTAATCAGGGTCAGATCATCGGCTATGTCGGCTCCACCGGCCGGTCCACCGGCCCGCATCTGCACTATGAAGTCAGGCTGAATGACCGGCCCATGAATCCGCAGAGCGTGCGCGCCTCCGGCGCCAAGCAGCTTGCCGGCAAGGACCTTGCCCGCTTCCGCGTGCTGAAAAACAAGGTCTATGCGCTCATGAAAAACGCGCCTTCGGCCACCCAGGTGGCCCAGAACACGCCTTGATCCAGGCCAGCGCCTCCCGCCGGTTCTCCCGCTGCAATTCCTGCCTGATCGTCGTTGATGCCCAGGTCGGCTTCCTCAACCATGCTGAACCTGACCTGCGCCACGGCCTCGAAGCCCGTATCGCGTGGCTGGGGCGCGCTGCCGCAGAACTGCGCATTCCCTGTCTCGTCACGCTGGAAGAGCCGCACCGCAACGGACCTCTTCTGCCGAACGTGGCGCGGGCATTGCCGAGCGGCGTTGCCACCCGGGATAAACAGTCCTTCGGCCTTGCCGGACAGCCCGACATTCTTGCCGCCGTCAAGGCCATGGGCCGCAGTCACTGCGTTCTCGTTGGCATGGAAACCGATGTCTGCGTCGCCCAGTCGGCGCTCGGTCTGCTGGATCACGGGTTCAGCGTGGCGGCGGTGACGGACGCCTGTTTCTCGCTGCCGCCCTTTCACGCCGCCGGTCTTGCCCGCATGGCGGCGGCAGGCGTGACCCTTCTCACCAGCAAGGCACTGTATTTCGAATGGGCGGAGAACCTCTTCACCCATGAGCGCCTGAAGGCGGCCCTGGATCCGCCGCCAGACGGCATCTCCTATTAGCTCATGTTCCAGCCATGGCTGATGGTCAGCGACTGGCCGGTCAGCGCATTGCTGGGGAAGGCCGCAAAGAGCAAGGCGATCTCGGCCACATCCTCGATGGTGGTGAATTCCTTGTCCACCGTCTGCGACAGCATCATCCTGGCCACCACTTCCTCTTCCGAAATGCCCAGGCGCACCGCCTGTTCGGGGATCTGCTTGCTGACCAGCGGCGTCTTCACGAAACCGGGGCAGATGACATTGGCCCGCACCCCCTTGGGTCCGCCTTCCTTGGCGATGACGCGCGCCAGCCCCATGAGACCGTGCTTGGCCGCCACATAGGCGCTCTTCAAGGGCGAGGCCTCCTTGGAATGCACCGATCCCATGAAAATGATCGCTCCCGATTTTTTGGCATACATGTGGGGCAAACACGCCTTGGAGGTCAGGAAGGCGCCATCGAGGTGAATGGCCATCATGCGCTTCCACTCGGCGAAGGGAAAATCCTCGACCGCATGAACGATCTGCACGCCCGCGTTGGACACCAGCACATCAACCCCGCCGAATGTCCCGACGGTTTGCGCCACGCCCGCGTTCACCTGCTCTTCGCTGGTCACATCCATGGCGAGCGCATGGGCCGTGCCCGGCCCCATGGCGGTGAGCCGCCGCGCCGTGTCCTCGGCCGCCTCCGCCTTCAGGTCGGCCACCATGACGGTGGCGCCTGCCTCCACATACCGCTTGGCGATGCCCTCGCCGATGCCGCCCGCCGCACCGGTCACGATGCACACCTTGTTCCTGAGGTCCATGGTCCTCTCCCTGCTTTAGCGCGATAATGGCAGGACCATTGCGCCATGCAACCATCTTGCCCCTTGGCAAAAAGAAGAAGGCCGGGGAAAACCCCGGCCTCGCGCTCTGATCAATGCAGCTTTTGTGGTCCCAGCACCAGGTGGTCGTCCGTGACCGAAACGGCCACCACCTGCCCGTCCTGCACCTTGCCGGCGAGAAGGTCCTCGGCCAGCGGATCCTGCAGGTTCTTCTGGATCACGCGCTTCAGGGGCCTGGCGCCATAGGCCGGATCATAGCCCTTGTCGGCCAGCCAGTTCCTGGCCTCCGGCGACAGATCCACCGTGATCTTGCGGTCAGCGAGCAGCTTTTTCAGCCGCTCCATCTGAATGTCCACGATGGCCCCCATGTGCTCGCGCTTCAGCCGGTGGAACAGGATGATCTCGTCGAGCCGGTTCAGGAACTCGGGCCGGAAGTGGCTCTTCACCACCGCCATGACCTGATCCTTGGCGGCCTCGGCCTCCTGGTCGTCAGCCAGCGCCACGAGATATTCCGACCCCAGGTTCGAGGTCATGATGATCAGCGTGTTCTTGAAATCGACCGTGCGGCCCTGGCCATCGGTGAGCCGCCCGTCATCCAGCACCTGCAACAGCACGTTGAACACATCCGGATGCGCCTTCTCGATCTCGTCGAAGAGCACCACCTGATAGGGCCGGCGCCGCACGGCCTCGGTCAGGGCCCCGCCCTCGTCATAGCCGACATAGCCGGGCGGCGCGCCGATAAGCCGCGCCACCGAGTGCTTCTCCATGTATTCCGACATGTCGATGCGGATGAGCGCGTGCTCGTCATCAAACAGGAAGGACGCCAGCGCCTTGGTCAGTTCCGTCTTGCCCACGCCGGTGGGCCCCAGGAACATGAAGGAGCCGATGGGCCGGTTCGGATCCTGCAAGCCGGCGCGCGCCCGGCGCACCGCGGTCGACACCGCCTCCACCGCTTCCGCCTGGCCCACCACGCGCCGGGCCAGTTCCTTCTCCATCTGCAGAAGCTTCTCGCGCTCGCCCTCCAGCATCTTGTCGACCGGAATGCCGGTCCAGCGCGACACGACCTGCGCCACATGGGCATCTGTCACCGCCTCGTCCAGCAGCTTGCTGCCGCCTTCGCTCTCGGCCGCGGCGAGTTTCTTTTCCAAAGCCGGAATGGCGGCATAGGATAGCTCCCCCGCCTTGGCGAAGTCGCCCCGGCGCTGCGCCTGATCGAGATCCTTGCGCGCCTGCTCCAGTTCCTCCTTCAGCTTGGAGGCCGAAGCCAGCTTGTCCTTCTCCGCCTGCCAGCGGCTGGTGATGGCCTTGGATTTTTCCTCGGCCTCGGCCAGTTCCTTTTCCAGGGTTTTGAGCCGCTCGCGCGAGGCGTGATCCTTTTCCTTCTTCAGCGCCTCGCGTTCGATCTGCAATTGCATGATGCGGCGGTCGATCTCGTCCAGTTCCTCCGGCTTGGAATCGACCTGCATGCGCAGCCGCGAGGCCGCCTCATCCATCAGGTCGATGGCCTTGTCCGGCAGGAAGCGGTCGGTGATGTAGCGGTTGGACAGGGTCGCCGCCGCCACCAGCGCCGCATCGGTGATGCGCACGCCGTGGTGTAACTCATACTTCTCCTTGATGCCGCGCAGAATGGAGATCGTATCCTCCACCGTGGGTTCGGTGACGAAGACCGGCTGGAAGCGCCGGGCCAGGGCCGCATCCTTCTCCACATGCTTGCGGTATTCATCGAGCGTGGTGGCGCCCACGCAGTGCAACTCGCCCCGCGCCAGCGCCGGCTTGAGCAGGTTGGAGGCATCCATGGCCCCCTCCGACTTGCCCGCACCCACCAGCGTGTGCATCTCGTCGATGAACAGGATGATGCCGCCCGCCGCCGCCTGCACCTCGTTCAGCACGGCCTTCAGGCGCTCTTCAAATTCGCCGCGGTATTTCGCCCCCGCAATGAGGGCACCCATGTCGAGTGCCAGAAGCTTCTTGTCCTTGAGACTCTCGGGCACATCGCCGTTGATGATGCGCAGCGCCAGTCCTTCGGCAATGGCGGTCTTGCCCACGCCCGGCTCGCCGATCAGCACCGGGTTGTTCTTGGTGCGCCGCGACAGCACCTGAATGGTGCGGCGGATTTCCTCATCGCGGCCGATGACCGGATCGAGCTTGCCGTCCTGCGCCGCCTGGGTCAGGTCGCGAGCATATTTCTTGAGCGCGTCATAGCCCTGCTCGGCCGAGGCCGTATCCGCCGTGCGCCCCTTGCGGATGGCATTGATGGCCTGATTGAGCCCCTGCGCCGTGACCCCCACCTCCTTCAGCGCCTTCTGCGCCTCCGACGGTTCAATGGCCAGCGCCTGCAACAGGCGCTCCGCCGTCACATAGCTGTCGCCCGTCTTGGCGGAAAGCTGCTGCGCCTGATCGAAGACGCGGGCCATCTCGGGGGCCAGATAAACCTGGCCCGCGCCGCCGCCTGACACCTTGGGCTGTTTCTTCAGCGCTGCTTCCACGGCGCGCAATGCCGCGCGCGAGTCTCCGCCCGAAGCCTTGATCAAGCCGGCGGCCAGGCCTTCCTCGTCGTCGAGCAGAACCTTCAGCAGATGTTCGGGGATGAAGCGCTGATGACCCTCACGCAGGGCCAGCGACTGGGCCGACTGGATGAAGCCACGCGACCTCTCGGTATATTTTTCAAAATCCATCTCGTCTCTCCCGGCGCAAGGGCCGGAAGCCGAAGCCTTCCGCGCCATGCCCTCTTGTGACTGACCGGCAGACCCGCTGCGCCTGACCCGTGACGGCATCCGGCAGCGGCGGTTCCGCCTCTTCGACCTTTCATATGGGCATGAAAAACGCCCCGACAAGCGGGGCGTCTGGCAGATTTCACCGCGAACGGAACAGCCTATTCGTCGTCGCCGGAGGATGGCGTCTCGGGCGCCGGTGCCGGTTCAAAGCCATCTTCCACCGTCACCGGACGGGCGCGGCGCGGGCGGCGCTCGGGACGCGGTGCCTCGCCCTCATCGCTGCTGCCTGCCGGAGCCGGACGGCGCAGGAAGGACGGAGCCTCCCACTGGCCGGATTCCCGGGCCTCCATCGGCTCGCTGCGCGCGGCAGGCGCTGCCTCGGCTTCGCGCTCGTTGCCTTCGCCCTCGCGCGGGCGGTTATCCTGCGGCTGGTCGCGGCGGTTCTGCCAGCGCGGACGGAAACGCTCACGGCGGCCCTCGCCGGAGTCATTGGTATTGCGGTCGCGGGCCTCACGGTTGTCGCGCTGGCGGAAGGGCCGCTGACCCTGCGGCTGGCCCTCGCCTTCGGCAGACCCCTCGGCGGCAGGTGCGTCACCCGCCTCACCAGAGGCCTCCTGGCCCTCGGCGGCCTCGCCCTCCGGCGCTTCGCCCTCGGCCTCGCCGTCGCCCGCCTCTTCCTCGAATTCCTCTTCCATGGCCTTGCGGAACATGGGCAGCATGGCCCCCGGCGGCTGGGTCGTGGCCCAGATGCGGTAATAGTGCTCGGCGTGCTGGTAATAGTTCTCGGCCATGACGTTGTCGCCGGAGGACAGGGCATCGCGGCCAAGCTGGTTATATTTCTCGGCAATGGTCTGGGCCGTGCCGCGCACCTTCACATCCGGCCCATTGCTCTCGAACACCCGGTTCGGCGAAGAGCCTCCGCCCTGCCCGCCGTTGTTGTTGTGGCGGCGGTTGCGGTTGCGGCCCCGGTTCTTGTTGTGCTGACCGGGTCTCATGCGATGTCCGTTGTCGTAATTCAAAATGGCTCACTTCGGCCAGAGGCCGCCTATGTTGTGGAAGCGTTCAATCACCTGGTTGGGACCCGCATGGAGCCGTCGCCACTTACCAATGTTCCTGGACCAGTTCCTGCCGCCTGTGGCGCTCTCCGAACCGGAGTCGCCGTGCTCCAACCGCTGTCAGTGGAATGCCGGGCTTGCGATACTGCGCACCACCCCGTCACCCGCCCGCGCCATCGCAAAGGGCAGAAGGAAACGCGCCCTATCTAGCGCAGCGGCCCCGGCTTTCCAAGGGGTTTCGCACAGGACATGCCTAATAAATCGCTTCAAAGGCGGCACAGCGCACATGCCCGCCCAGGTCCACGCCCTCGCCCCAGCGGGCAAATCCTGCGCCATGGAAGATGTCGGCCACCGCCTCGGCCTGGCCCGCGCCGAACTCCACCGCCACCACGCCGCCGGGCCGCAAATGGGCCTTGGCCGCCGCCGCAATCACCCGATAGGGCGCAAGACCATCTGCCCCGCCATCCAGCGCCGCACGCGGATCATGGTCCTTCACCCCCCGGTCCAAACCGGCAATAGCGGCGGACGGAATATAGGGCGGGTTGGAGACAATCACATCGAATTGACCATCAAGGCCGGAAAACCAGTCGCCCTGGTGGAAGGACAGGCGCGCATGAACCCCATGCGCCTCGGCATTGGCCCGCGCCACCGCCAGTGCCGCCGGTGACACATCGGTGGCCAGGCCCCTGGCATCGGGCCATTCCGCCAGCAGCGTCACGGCGAGAATGCCGGTGCCGGTGCCGAGATCGAGAACCCGCACCTGCGACAGCTCTCCCGCCATGCGCAGCACGAGGTCGATCAGCGTCTCGGTGTCAGGCCGTGGGTCGAGCACATCCGGCGTCACCACAAAATCGCGGCCGAAGAATTCCCGCCTGCCGATGATCCGTGATACAGGCTCGCCCCGCTCCCGCCGCGCCAGCATCGCGGCATAGCAGTCACTCTCGACCGGTGTCAGCGCCGCATCCGGCTCGGCCACCACCTGCTCATGGGAAAGGTCCGCCGCCTCCTGCAGCAGCAGGCGTGCATCCAGCATGGCGGTGGGGCTGCCCGCTGCAAGAAGCCGCGCCCGGCCCAGCCGCAGCGCCTCGCCCACCGTGTCAGCCATTGTCCTCCTCGGCGGCCAGAAGAGCCGCCTGATGCTCGGTCACCAGCGCCTGCACCAGTTCCTCAAGCGCCGGACCTTCAATGATCTGGTCGAGCTTGTAAAGTGTGAGCCCGATGCGGTGGTCGGTGACGCGGCCCTGCGGAAAATTATAGGTGCGGATGCGCTCGGACCGGTCGCCCGATCCCACCTGGCCCTTGCGCGCGGCGCTGCGTTCGCTGTCGAGGCGCTCGCGTTCGCGCTCATAGAGCCGCGCCCGCAGGATCTTCATGGCCTTGTTCTTGTTCTTGAGCTGCGATTTCTCGTCCTGCTGGGCCACCACCAGACCCGTGGGAATATGGGTTATGCGCACCGCGGAATCGGTGGTGTTCACCGACTGGCCGCCCGGACCGGAGGCGCGGAACACGTCGATGCGCAGGTCCTTGTCCTCGATCCTGATATCCACTTCTTCCGCCTCGGGCAGCACCGCCACGGTCGCCGCCGAAGTGTGAATGCGGCCCTGCGCCTCGGTTGCCGGCACGCGCTGCACCCGGTGCACGCCGGATTCAAATTTCAGATGGGCGAAGGCCCCGGCACCATAGATATTGGCGATGATTTCCTTGAAGCCGCCGTGTTCGCCCACACTTTCGGAAATGATCTCCACCCGCCAGCCCCTGCTGGCGGCATAGCGCTGATACATGCGGAAGAGATCACCGGCAAAGAGGGCGGCCTCATCGCCGCCGGTTCCGGCGCGCACCTCAAGGATCACGTTGCGGTCGTCGGCGGCATCCCTGGGCAACAGGAGAATGCGCAAGTCCCGCTCCATGGCGGCAATGCGCTCATCGAGCGGCCCCTTCTCGGCCTCCGCCATCTCAGCCAGTTCGCCGCCCGCCGCCGCCATCTCGTCCAGGCCCCGGCGCTCACGCCAGGCCGTCTGCAGGGCCTGCGCCGCTTTGGCCGAGGGTTCAAGCTCGGCATAGTCGCGCGACAGCTTGACGAAAGCCTCGCCCGTGGCCCCCGCCGACAGCTCGTGTTCAACGGCGGCAAAGCGGGCAATGATGCGATCCAGTTTTTCCGGGGAGAGAGCCATGGTGCCGAGGCTTGTAGCGCAACCGCCCCAGCCCCGCCACTCTCACGCGTGGTCCGTGTCAAACCAGATGGTCACCGGTCCGTCATTGCTCAGCGCCACCTTCATGTCGGCCCCGAAGATGCCGCGCGCCACGGTGACGCCCTCGCCCTGAAGCGTCGCGCAGAAGCGCTCATACAGCACCTCGCCTTCCCGCGCCGGGGCGGCAGCGGAAAAGCCGGGCCGGTTGCCTGCTGCCATGCCATTGGCCGCAAGGGTGAACTGGCTCACCACCAGACAGGAGCCGCCCACCGCCGCCAGCGGCAGATTCATCTTGCCCTGATCGTCCTTGAAGATGCGGAGGGCTGCAATCTTGCGGGCCAGCCGGTCGGCCACCGCGGCTGTATCGCCCGCCATGGCGCAGACGAGAACCAGAAAGCCGCGCTCGATGGCACCGGTGACGGCCCCGTCCACCCGGACTGAGGCCTCCGCCACCCGCTGCACGAGGGCCCGCATGAAGCGGGCCTCAGCCCTTCACATCCAGCGCCTTGATGTCCAGCGACCGGCCCACGAGGATTTCGCCCGGCGGGCCGAGCACGCCCTTTTCCACCCCGTCGATGACATAGGCCAGAAGCCCGCCGTCCCGCGCGATCACCACCAGGCCCTCACGGTCCGGCACACGATAGGTGTCGTTCTTCATCAGCATCTGGGTCATGACCACATTGCCCTGGCCGTCCTCGATGCGCACCCAGACCGGTGCCTTGGCCTTGAGGATGAGCCGGGCCGGCGTGGCGGTATCGCCGAAGACATGGCCTTCGCCCGCTGTTGCGGGGGCCGGGCTGGTGGAGGCCACCTGATCACCCGAAGCCTTGGGCGCGGGAATCGGCGCAGGCTGCGTGGCGGGGACAGCAGGCTTGGCTGCCGCCACCTTGGCCGGTTTCTTTTCCTTGGGCAGATCGCCCGCCACCTGGCGCGCGATGAACTGGCCCAGCGCGTCGTCGGATCCGGCGGGCGTGCCGCCCGTGTCTTCCGCCACCTGCGGCTGGTCGGCAGCGGTCCCCGCCGCCGTATCATCCGGCATGGCTTCATCCCTCACCGTCACCAGCGCCTGATCGGTGGCGCTGGTCGCCATGCCGTCAGCGCCCTGCTGCGTGGTCTGGGCCATGTCGGGGCCGGGCGCAGCACCGGGCTTCATCAGGAAACTGGTGCCGGCAAAAAGCATGATCGCCCCGGCAATGGCGGCCACCGCACCGCCCGCGCCACCCGGAACATGGGGGAAGCGGAAGTTCAGCGTCGGCAGGCGCTGGAAACGGGCAAAGGACAGAACCTTGGCGCTGGACAGGGGCTGCGGATTGGCGGGATGCGATGGGGCCGGGGCAAGGCCGGGCTTGGGCAGGAATTTCAGATAATGCGCCACCAGCGGCTCCGGTTCGAAGCCGAGGTATTGGGCATAGGCCGAGATCATGCCCAGCGCTTCCATGCGCGGCGGCATGCGGGTCATGTCGCCCCGTTCAATGGCATCGAGGTGATAGGGGTGAATGCCCACGGCATCGCCCGCCTGTTCCAGGCTTTCGCCGCGCGCTTCGCGCTCGCGCTCCAGGAACCAGCCGGCCTCGGCGGCCGGATCGGCGGCACCATCCGGCTTGGCACGTTGCGGAACCGGCGTTGCAGGCGCCTGCGCCTCCGTCTCGTCCTCCACCACGTGTCCAAATTCGTGAACGTCCTGATCCATGGCCGGTCTCTCATGCACAGGCAAGCCCGCAACGCTGCGCGCTAACCCTTCGTTAAGCTCTTAAGGAAGCATGACGGAGAATGGTTATCAGGGGGTGAACGGCAGACCCCTGCCGCGATCAAAACCGCAGCGCCGCGAACGGTGCTAGATGGCGACACCCTGCCGCTGGGCATATTCCAGCAGGTCCGCCCGGATGGAATGGTGCGGACTCTTGAGCAGTGGCGCCATGAAGGTCCACAGCCGCCCCCGGTCCAGCGAGCGGATCATGGCCTTCACCGGACCGATGGCCGAGGGCACCATGCTCATGGAGGTAAGGCCGATGCCCGCCAGCGCCATGGCCTCCAGCGGACGGCTCGCCAGCTCACCGCACAGGGTCACCGTCCTGCCATGGGCCTGCGCCTTTTCCACGATGTCGCGCATGGCCGACAGCGCCACCGGGCTCAGCGGATCATAGCGCCCGGCAAGACGCGGATTGCCCCGGTCCGAGGCAAAGAGAAACTGCACCAGGTCATTGGAGCCGATGGAGGCGAAGTCGACCAGCGGCAGCAGGTTGTCGAGTTGCCACAGCAGCGCCGGCACCTCGATCATGGCCCCGAGCTTCACCGCGCGCGGCGGTTCCAGCCCATGCTTCTCGATGAAGCGGAACTCGCGTTCATAGGCCTCGCGCGCCTTCTGGAATTCCTCCACGTCGGCGATCATCGGGAACATGATCTTGAGATCATGGCCCGCCCCGGCAATCAGCAGCGCCCGCAATTGCAGCCCGAGAAGCGCCGGGCGGTCCAGCGCCATGCGGATGGAGCGCCAGCCCATGGCCGGGTTTTCCTCACGCGGCTGGCGCAGGTAGGGCAGCACCTTGTCGGCGCCGATGTCGAGGGTGCGGAACACCACCGGCTTGCCCTGGGCCTGATCGATGATGTGGCGATAGTGGCGCACCTGGGCATTGAGACGCGGAAAGCGCTGCGCCATCATGAACTGCAACTCGGTGCGATAGAGGCCAACGCCGTCGGCCCCCGACTCCGCCAGATGCGGCATGTCGACGATGAGGCCGGCATTGATGTTGAGACTGATCCGGACCCCGTCCACCGTCACGGCGGGCGTGTCGCGCAGCGCGGCAAATTGCGCCTGCTTGCGCGCATAGAAGCGCACCTTCTCGGCATAGGCCTTTTGCAGGTCGCTGGAAGGGCGGACGAAGACCTCGCCCGTGCCGCCATCGATGACGATGGGCGAACCCGTGTCCACCAGATCGATGAGACCATGCACCTGGCCCAGCGCCGGAATGCCCAGAGCACGCGCCACGATGGCCACGTGACTGGTCTTGCCGCCCTCCTCCAGAATGACGCCGCGCACCTTGGAGCGGTCATAGTCCAGCAGCTCGGCCGGCCCCATGTTGCGGGCGACGACAATGGTATTGTCGGGCAGATCGCTGCGCGAGGCCGTGGCGATGGCCCCGGTCAGGATGCGCAGCAGGCGGTTCGACAGGTCGTCGAGATCGTGCATGCGCTCACGCAGGTAAGGGTCATGGGTGCGCATCATGCGCGCCCGGTTGTCGGTCTGCACCCGCTCCACCGCCGCCTCGGCGGATAGGCCCGTGGCCACCGTTTCCTTGATGCGGTTCAGCCAGCCCTTGTCATGGGCAAACATGCGCACCGTTTCGAGCACGTCGGAATAATCGGCAACGCGCGCATCCGAGCCGTCGAGCAATTCATCGACCTCGGAGCGCAATTGCCCGATGGCCTGATCGAGGCGCTTCTGCTCTTCCGGCACATTGTCGGCGATGAGGTTGACGATGACGACGCGCGGCTCATGCAGCACCACATGACCCAGCGCCAGACCTTCGGCCAGGCTTTCGCCGCGCAAGTGGTGGCTGCGCACATGGGCCACGTCGGCGGCGACCTCGCGCGCCACCTCGCGCAGCTCGCCCGAGGCAATGACCTCCGCCAGCACCATGGCGGTGGTTTGCAGGGCTTCTTCTTCCTCATCCGTATACTGACGATGCGTGCGGTTCTGCACCACCAGCACGCCGATGACCGCACCGCCCCGCATGATCGGCACGCCGAGGAAGGCGTGATAGATTTCTTCACCGGTCTCCGGCAGGTATTTGAAGCCCGGATGCTCCTGCGCCGAAGCGAGGTTGAGGCCGATGGCCTGATCCGCGATGAGACCGACAAGGCCCTCGCCGACCTTGAGCTTCGACTTGTGGACGGCCTGCCGCTTCAGGCCTTCGGTGGCATAGAGTTCCAGCACCTGGCCCGGGCGCATGACATAGATGGAGCACACCTCCGCCACCATGTTGGCGGCGATGAGGGTCACGATCTTGTCGAGCCGCTTCTGGGCCGTTTCCTTCTCCGCCATGACCTCGCGGAGCCTTCGGATCAGGACGCGCGGGCCTTGGGCGGAATGGGCCATCAGTCGCGCGTCCTTGGCGGTTTGGCCGGGTGAAGGACAATGTTCTTCATGCTGCCACGGCGGCGCAGGCCCGGGCGGAAACCGCCGGGCTGCCGGACCCCCATGGCCGCAGCGGCCAGCATCAGGCCTTGCCTTCCAGACCATAGGCCTGGTGCAGGGCGCGCACGGCCAGTTCCGTATAGGCCTCGTCGATCAGCACCGAGACCTTGATCTCGGAGGTGGTGATGGCCTGGATGTTGATGCCCCTCTCGGCCAGCGTCTGGAACATGCGGGCCGCCACGCCAGCGTGGCTGCGCATGCCGATGCCGACGATGGACACCTTGGATACATCGGCCGAACTGGTGAGCTCCATGTAGCCGAGCTTCTCCTTGGCTTCGGCCACCACGTCGAGCGCCCGCTTCAGGTCCTTGCGCGCCACCGTGAAGGTGATGTCGGCGGTGGAGCCATCGGCGGAAATATTCTGCACGATCATGTCCACGCTGATGCCCGCCTCGGCCAGGGGCCCGAAGACGGCGGCGGACACGCCCGGCTGGTCCTTCACCTTGCGGATGGAAACCTTGGCCTCATCACGGGAATAGGTGATTCCGCTGACGACATGCTGTTCCACGATCTTTTCCTCATCGCACACAAGAGTTCCGGGACCCGTGCCATCGGGCTTGTTCTGGTCGGGCGCATCCGGGGCCTCGAAGCTCGAGCGCACCTGCAAGGGCACCTTGTAGACCATGGCGAGTTCGACCGAGCGCGTCTGCAACACCTTGGCCCCCATGGAGGCCTGCTCCAGCATTTCCTCATAGGAAATGCGGGCGAGCTTGCGCGCACCGGTCACAATGCGCGGATCGGCGGTATAGACGCCGTCCCCGGGGGTATAGATGGCGCAGGCCGCCTCCAGCGCCGCCGCCCCCGCCACCGCCGAGGTGTCAGAGCCGCCGCGGCCCAGCGTGGTGATGCGGCGGTCCGGGCCGATGCCCTGGAAACCGGCGATCACCGCCACCTGGCCCTGTTCCATGCGCTTGCGGATTTCGTCGGCGTCGATGCCGGCAATGCGCGCCGCGCCATGCACCCCATCGGTGCGGATGGGAATTTGCCAGCCCGCCCAGCTCCGCGCCGGAATGCCCATGTCCTGCAGCACGATGGCAAGAAGCCCCGAGGTCACCTGCTCGCCCGAGGCGACGATGGCGTCATATTCGCGCGCGTCATGCACCGGGGCGGCCTCGCGGCACCAGCCCACCAGCTGGTCGGTGGTGCCGGCCATGGCCGAGACCACCACGGCCACATGGTGGCCTGCCTTGACTTCCCGTTCCACGTGGCGGGCCACATTGCGGATGCGTTCGATATTCGCAACCGACGTGCCCCCGAATTTCATTACCAGACGGCCCATGGGCCAAACCTCTTACCCTGTCGCGGCACCATGGCGGAAAAGCCCATGGCCACCCCAATCGTTACGCCCAAGCAAAACCCCAAACGGCCCCGGAATGGCATTCCGGGGCAGCACGCGGGGCCCCTCATAACGGGCAATGCCGGGGCTGTGAAGCGGTTTTACATCTCCGGGCTGGCGAAATATCCCGCCTCCAGCCGGATTTACCGTGCCTGGCGCGTGGCGGGTGACAGGGGGGTGGAAAGCCATATAATGGGCCCAAAGGAGTGCCCCATGACCACCGCGCCCCGCGCCAGGAAAGCCGACCCCGCCCCGGACACCCTCCACCGCCCCAGCCTGGACGCCGCGGAGGTGGAGAAGTTTTCCCGCATGGCGGCGGAATGGTGGGACCCCAAGGGCAAGTTCGGCGTGCTCCATGTCTTCAACCCCGTGCGCATCGCCTATATCCGCGAGCAGGTGGCGGCCCGGATGCACCGCGACCCCCTGCTCGACCGGCCTTTCGAGGGCCTGACCCTCCTCGACATCGGGTGCGGCGGCGGGCTTCTGGCGGAACCCATGGCGCGGGCCGGTTTTGCCGTCACCGGGGTTGACCCCTCGGACAAGAACATCAAGACCGCCAGCGTTCACGCCGACGAACAGCACCTCCCCATCACCTATCGCCAGGGCACGGCGGAGGATCTGGCCGCCGCAGGGCAGGCGTTCGACGTCATCCTCAACATGGAGGTCATCGAGCATGTGGCGGATCCCGCAGGGTTCGTGAAAACCTGTGCCTCCATGCTGAAGCCCGGCGGTCTCATGGTCATGGCCACGCTGAACCGCACACTGAAGGCCTTCGGTCTGGCCATCATCGGGGCGGAATATGTGCTGCACTGGCTGCCCAAGGGGACCCATCACTGGGAGAAGTTCATCACCCCGGAGGAACTGACGGGCTGGCTTCAGGCCAACCACTGCACGGTCAAATCCACCGCCGGCGTCACCTTCCATCCTCTCGCCAATGAATGGCGGCGCTCGTCGGACATGGCTGTGAATTACATGCTGGTGGCGCAGAAGGACAAACCTGCGGCCTGACCTCAGTTGCCATCCTCGGGCAGGCGCGGCAGGGGGTGGACCGCGATTCCTTCCTCGATCAGCGCCTTGGCCTCCTCGCCCGTGGCCTCGCCATAGATGCGGCGCTCTTCCTTTTCCTTGTAGTGGATGGCGCGCGCCTCCTCGGCGAAGCGCTCGCCCACATAGTCGGCATGAGCCTCGACCTCGCGCCGCATCTCGCGCATCACATTCAGCGCCTCGGCCAGACGCGGATCGGCCCCGCCCGCCACCATGGCATGGCGCGGCGCCTCCGCCTTGCGGTTCGCGCGCAGCGGAATGCCCGGCGCCATCACCTGCTTTTCGATTCTGTCAGAGCCGCAACGGGGGCAATGCACCAGCCCCGCCCTGGCCTGCACTTCGAATCCCGCGCTGTCGGCAAACCAGCCATCAAACTCGTGGCCCTGATGACAGCGCAGATCGTAGTGAATCACGGTGCATGCCTCAGGGTGAAGCTGCGCCCATGCTGCAAGGCCGGAATGCGGGCGCGCGCCTCGGCGGCGGCGGCGGGGTCGATCTCGGCCATGATGACGCCGGGTTCATCCCCGGCCTCGGCCAGCACCTCGCCCCAGGGATTGATGATGAGACTGTGACCATAGGTCTGGCGGCCAAGACCATGATCGCCGCCCTGGGCCGCCGCCAGCATGAAGCTGCCGGTCTCTATCGCCCGCGCCCGCAGCAGCACCTGCCAGTGGGCCTTGCCGGTGGGCACGGTGAAGGCCGCCGGATTGAGCAGCACCTCGGCCCCGTTCTTGGCCAGCGCGTTGAACAGCGCGGGAAAGCGCACATCATAGCAGATGGCCATGCCGAAACTGCCCAGTGCCGTCTTCACCACCACCGCCTCCTCGCCGGGACGGTAGCTCGCGGACTCCCGATGGCTCTCGCCCGTGGCCAGGTCCACGTCGAAGAGATGAATCTTGTCATAGCGCGCCAGCACCCGGCCATCGGGCGCGAAGATGAAGCCGCGATTGACCAGCCGCCCGTCCGGCCCCTGCAGAGCCAGCGACCCCACATGCAGATGCACCTGAAGGTCCGCCGCCAATTGGGCAAAACCGGCGACCGAGAGGTCATGCTCCTCCGGCTTTGCCGTGGCCTTCACCCGCTCCTTGTCCGGGTCCATCACATTGGTCATCTCAGGCGTGGAGATGAACTGCGCCCCCTGCGCCCTGGCCTCGCGCACCAGGGCGGCGGCCGCGCGGTAATTCCGCGCCATGTCCTGGCCGGAGCGCAATTGCACCAGTGCCGCGCGGAAGGTCATGATGCCAGGAGCGGGTCAAGCCCGCCCGCCTCATCCAGCGCATGGAGATCGTCACAGCCGCCCACATGGGTGTCGCCCACGAAGATTTGCGGCACGGTGCGCCGCCCGCCGGCCCGCTGCGCCATCGTCAGACGCAGGCCATAGTCCGATCCCACGTCGATTTCCACGTAGCGCACGCCCTTGCGCTCCAGCAGCGCCTTGGCCGCATGACAATAGGGGCAGGTGCGCGTGGTATAGATGGTCACATCCTTCATCATGTCTCCTTGCCCTCAATAATATGAGGGCGCCGGGGCGTGACCACAAGTCCGAAGACCAGCACATCGACCCGCGCGGCCCCCGCCTTCTTCAAGGCGCGCGCGCAGGCATTGGCGGGGGCCCCGGTGGTCAGCACATCGTCGATGAGCAGTACCCGCCTGTCCCGGAAGGCTGCGGCATCCGTCACCGCGAAGGCCCGCGCCACATTGGCCGCGCGCTCGGCCTGCGTCAGGCCCACCTGGCTGCGGGTGCGCTTCACCCGGCACAGGGTCATGACATCGATGGCCCGGCCCGTGGCCGCCGCAATCGTCCGGGCCAGAAGCGCTGACTGGTTGAAGCGCCGCCGCCACAATCGCCAGCGGTGCAGCGGCACCGGCACCAGCACATCGGCTTCGGCGATGAGCTTCCGCCCGGCGCGCGTCATGGCCTGCGCCATGAAGCCCGCCACCTCCATGCGGTCATGATATTTGAGCGCGTGAATGAGGCCGCGCGAATGGTCGTCAAACACCACCGCGCCGCGCGCCTGATCCCACTCTGGCGGACTGGCGATGGCAGCCCCGCTCACCGCTCCCTCGCCCTGATCAAACTCCAGCGGCAGGCCGAGGACGGCGCACACCGGCTCCGCGATGAAATTCACCTTCGTCCAGCAGACAGGACAGAGCGCCGACGGGGCCAGGATCTCGTCGCCGCACGACAGGCAGCGCGGCGGCGCGATGACATCAGCGAGCCAGCGCGGCACCCCACTGAGCCAGCGGCCAAGGCGCTGGCCTCGGCCTTCCTTTTCGGCTACCTCCTCGTCCATGTCCGACACGCCGCCCGCCCTCTTTGACCGGCAAGTCTATCTCGCCCGCCAGGCCAAGGCCATGGCCGCTGATGACCGGACGTTGCCGCAGCATCTCGCCACGGAATTGGCCGAGCGCCTTGCCCTTGTCACCCGGCGGTTTGATCGTGCCCTCCTCATCGCCGGTGATGCCGCGCCCCATGCCGCAGCGATCCGTGCCTCGGGCAGGGTGAACGACCTCATCCTCGCCGCCCCTGCTGCCGATGATGACCTCCGTCTCGAAGCCGGGAGCTTCAACGCCATCATCGCCATGGCCGACCTGCACGCCGTCAATGACCTGCCCGGCCAATTGGCCCAGATGCGCCGCGCGCTGAAACCGGATGGCATGCTGCTGGTGGCCTTCTTCGGCGGCGAAACCCTGGCCGAACTGCGCCAGAGCTGGCTGGCCGCCGAAGGCGAGGGCCGGGGGGCCAGCCCCCGTGTCGCCCCCATGGTGGAAGTGCGCGCCTTTGGCACCCTTTTGCAACGGGCGGGTTTTGCCCTTCCCGTCATCGACGCCGACCGCCGCACCCTGCGCTATGCCGATGCGCTTTCCCTCATGCGCGAGATCAAGGCCATGGGCTTTGCCAATCCGCTGGCGGACCGCGCCCGCGGCCTCACCGCGCCCGCAACGCTGGCCCGTGCCGTCAATTATTATCATGACCACTTCGCCGATGCCGATCACCGCATCCGCGCCACGCTGGATGTGCTCTGGGCCATTGCCTGGACGCCGGACGCCAGCCAGCCGAAGCCCGCCCGCCCCGGCAGCGCCACCATGCGGCTTGCCGATGCGCTGAAGGCCAAGGACCTTGATTAGCGCAACGGACGATCAAATCGGAACGATTTGAGAGAGAAAAGTTGCGCCAACATATTGATTTTCGAGCAACTTGTCGGCGGCAGTTGATTCCAACTGACCGCCGGTTGCTCTAGAGTCTCCCTGGTTCATATTGACGCGTAACCTGCGTTTCGGAAGTAGTTGTTG
>OEIV010000525.1_pt1 | contig 20756 bp, 20 predicted proteins | sample 1539231 | NCBI WGS metagenome assembly OEIV01 (sample SAMN03794762, study PRJEB22550) | activated sludge metagenome | feature: wastewater treatment plant; material: activated sludge; isolation source: Wastewater treatment plant of a petroleum refinery complex | place: Argentina: Buenos Aires ...
CTGGCCACCAGCCCCAGCGGAATGGGATCACTGGCCGAACCTTCCACATCCTTCACCAGCAGCGACACGGTCTCCACCGGCTTGGGCAAAGGGGTCAGGCTTTCCTCGGCCAGCACCAGGGGCGGCGCGGGCGGGGCCACCGAAACCGGCGACAGGGCCGCAACCCGGGCCACGGCCCCCTGCCACCATTGGGCAATCATCTCGTGCCGTGCCATGCCGAAGCCAAAGGTCCCGCCGATGGCCAGCGCCCCGAGTGCCGCCAGGGCGACACGTCCTCCGGTCCGGCGTGGAGCCGGGGGTTCCTGGCTCATGGTGCGCAGGGCCGTTTGGCGGGGTGCCACCTGCCGCGCCAGTTCCGACAGGGGCAAGGGTGCGCGCCGGGGCGGCACAGGCCGGGGGCGCGCCGCCGGGGCAGGGGTGCGGGGCGGCGGAGCCGACTGCCGCGCGGCCTCGGCCTGCAAGCGTTCCTCCAGCAGGCGGCGGAAAGCGGTCATTTCCATTTCATTGGCGGCGCGCACCGGCATTGCTGGCGGCAGGGACGGCAGGGCATCGGTCTCGGCCGCCGCCGCGCCGCGCCGCCGTGCCTCATAGGCATGGGCCAGGTCCTCCGGCGTCTGGTCATGATAGGTGCGGCTGAACCAGGTCGGCGTTTCGATCACCTCGTCGGCGGGCGCATCTGCCGCCACTTCCGCGCCGGGCCGGGACGTGCCCTCGGCCTCGTTTTCCACCACATTGACCACGGGGGCCCGTGCCTCGGCTGGCTGGGTCATGGTGCTTCTCCTTGTGCTTGGGTGAATGCCGTCACCGGGGAAAGGAAACTCTGCTTGCCGGAAAGCGCCGCCGCCGCCGCCGCGCTGGCCTTCCAGCCCGGCACCTGGGCCGCCGGATTATTGCCGCCAGCCGTCAGGTCCGGGCTGGCGTAAAGGGCGCGCGCCAGGCGCGTCAGCTTGTCGAAGGCTGCACTGCCGCGCGGCGGCTCGCGCACCGCCACGATGAGGCCCGCCGCCACCGTCTCCACATCGGCCCCCTCCGCCACCAGCCCCGGCAGTTGCTGCGCCGTCACCATGGCAGGCGCGTGCGTGTTGGCCAGCGCATCGCCATAGGGCAGGGCCAGCATGTGAAAGCCGCCCCCGCCCTTGTCTGCAGAATTCAGAACGGAAAAATCACTGTCGCGGCCCAGCACCAGCGCCGCCTCGGCCCGGCCCTCGGCCAGGGCGCGCAAGGCATCCGGCCCGGCCAGGGGCACGCGCTCGAAGGCCACGCCCGCCGCCGCGAAAACCACTTCGCCGCTGGCATAGGCCGCCGAACCCGCCGGACCCGTGGCAATGCGCTTGCCCGACAGGGCGGCAAGGTCGGCGATGTCCCGGCGCGCCACCAGAATGAGATCGAGCGGCTTCACCCGGGCCAGAACCGCATAGCCCGCCGCATCGCGCACCAGACCGTGGGCGCGGGCATAGGCCAGGCAATCCGAACTGACGATGGCGGCATCCGCCCCCGGCACGGTGGCAAGGTCGCGCAGCGCATCCACGCTGCCGGAACCAAGCAGCGGAATGATGCGCAGGCCCTCTTCATGGGCAAGATCGCGGGCCAGCCGCAGGCCGAGACTGGTGTTGTCACTGTCGGCGATCATCAGGCCGAAGGGCAGGCCCGCCCGCGGCGCAGGCCAGGCGGCGGGGGCAAGCCCCAGCACCATGACAACGGCGATCACAGCCAAGGCCCATGCCCTGCCCATCATGGAGAGTCTCCATCATCACCGTCCCGTGACAACCTGACCCCCACAAGGTTGCGAAAATGCGGCAGGGGGCGGGCGAGAATATGATTTCCCCGGCCTCTGGACGAGGGGGTGAAATGTTATAATATAACTCCCATGAGTTTCCCCGACCCGCATCACGATCATCATCGCTGCACCCAGGCGCTGCTGGCCCGCGCCGAGCGGGTCTGCGCCGAACGCGGCAGCCGTCTCACCGGCCAGCGCCGCGAGGTCCTCGCCTGTGTCGCCGCCGGCCATGAAGCGGTGGGCGCCTACGACATCATCGAACGCATGGCGGGCCGTGGGCCGCGGCCCGCACCCATCACCGTCTATCGCGCCCTCGATTTCCTGCTCGACCACAATCTCGTGCACAAGGTCGAAAGCCGCAACGCCTTCGTCGCCTGCTCCTGCGCCCATGACGCCGGACCCTCGGTGCTGCTGATCTGCGAGGCCTGTGGCGCGGTCTCGGAAAATGCCGCCACCGGTCTCGGCCAGGGACTGGCGGCACTGGCCGCGCGCGACGGCTTCGTGGCGCGCCGCACCGTCATCGAAATGACCGGGCGCTGCGCCCGCTGTGCCGCAGGGGGTGCCTGATGCTCAAGGCCAATGGTGCTCTCATCTCGGCCCGCGATGTCTCGCTCTCCCATGGCAATCGGCAGATCCTGGATCACGTCAATGTCGATGTGCGGACCGGCGAGATCGTCACCCTCATCGGCCCCAACGGCGCGGGCAAGTCCACGCTCGTCAAGGTCATGCTGGGGCTGGAGAAGCCGGACTCCGGCACCGTGATCCGGCAGGAGGGTCTGCGCATCGGCTATGTGCCGCAGCGCTTCCCGGTCACCAATCATGTGCCGCTCTCGGTGCGCCGGCTGATGACGCTGACCATGTCGGCGGATGATGACGCATTGCGCCGCGCGCTGCACGCCACCGAGGCCGGACACCTGATCGACGCCCGCATGGCCCATCTCTCCGGCGGTGAGTTGCAGCGCGTGCTGCTGGCCCGGGCGCTGCTGCGTGATCCGCAGCTTCTGGTTCTGGACGAACCGGTGCAGGCCGTCGATTTCTATGGCGAGGTCCGGCTCTATGAGTTGATTTCAAAGATCCGCAAGGATCAGGGCTGCGGCATTCTCATGGTCAGCCACGATCTGCACATGGTCATGGCCGAAAGCGACCATGTGGTCTGCCTCAATGCCCATGTCTGCTGCGAGGGCGGCCCCGGCACGGTGCAGCGCGATCCCGAATTCGCCAAGCTCTTCGGCCCCGCCGCCGCCCGCATGATCGGCGCCTATCAGCACCACCACGACCACAGCCATGATGGCCCGCACGACCACCATCACCACGGCCCCGGCCACAAGCACTGATGCCCATGGACATCCTTTTAGAAAGCTTCTTCCAGCGCGCCCTTCTGGCGGGTCTGGGCATTGCCCTGGCGGCCGGTCCCGTGGGCTGCTTCATCGTCTGGCGGCGCATGGCCTATTTCGGCGAGACCCTGGCTCACTCCGGTCTGCTGGGCGTGGGGCTGGGCCTGTTGCTGGGCATCAACATCGTCTGGGGTGCGGTGGCCGCCGCCGTGGTGCTGGCGCTTCTCCTGCTGGCCTTGAAACGCCAGAAGCAACTGGCGTCGGACACGCTGCTCGGCATTCTCTCGCACACCGCGCTGGCCCTGGGCCTGCTCACCGTGGGCCTGATCACCGGGGCCGTCACCGGTCATCTCGACATTCTCTTCGGTGACGTGCTCACCGTGTCGCGCGCCGATGTCATCACCGTCTGGGCGGGCGCGGCCCTGGTCCTCGCCGTGCTGGTGACCCTGTGGTATGATCTCATCGCCATGGCGGTGCATGAGGACCTCGCCCGCGCCGAAGGTGTGAAAGTCGACCGGGTGGAACTGGCCTTCGTTCTCATCATCGCCATCATGACCGCCATTTCCATGAAGATCGTGGGCCTGCTGCTCATCACCGCGCTGATGATCGTGCCCGCCGCCGCCGCCCGCAGGCTTGCCACCTCGCCGGAGGCCATGGCGCTCTGGGCCGTGGCCATCGCCGCTGCGGCGGTGGTCATGGGGCTTATGGCTTCCGCCCGGTGGAATGTCATCGCCGGACCCGCCATCGTGCTGGCGGCGGGCCTCATCTTCGTCTTGACCTTGCTGGTGCCGCAGCGCAGTTAGTTGCCCGGAGCGCAGCCCGAAAAGTGCCTCGCGGTTTTCGGACAAGCTGCGCGACGAGTAAGAGTGGAGCGCAGCCCGAAAAGTGCCTCGCGGTTTTCGGACAAGCTGCGCGACCAAATGAGGACTCCATGGATTTTTCAGCAGCAAAGCCCAGGCGCGTGTCGGTCGCGGTCCCCGTGGGCAAGGTCATGGTGGGCGGCGGTCATCCCGTGGTGGTCCAGTCCATGACCAACACCGACACGGCCGACGTGGCGGGCAGCATTGCACAGGTGCAGGCCCTGGCGCGGGCCGGTTCCGAACTCGTCCGCCTCACCGTGGACAAGCCGGAGGCCGCCGCCGCCATTCCCCACATCCGCGACGGGCTTGACCGCCTGGGCTGCGACGTGCCGCTGGTGGGTGATTTCCATTACAACGGCCACACACTGCTCGCCGATCATCCCGCCTGCGCCCGCGCCCTGGCGAAATACCGCATCAACCCCGGCAACGTCGGCTTCGGCGACAAGAAGGACCGCAACTTCGCCCAGATGGTGGAGATGGCGCTCAGCCATGACAAGCCGGTGCGCATCGGCGTCAACTGGGGCTCCCTCGATCAGGCGCTTCTGACCCGCCTCATGGACGAAAACCAGAGCCGGGCCGAGCCCTTGGAAACGCGGGCCGTCATGCACGAAGCCGTGGTGCGTTCTGGCGTGCTCTCCGCCACCCGCGCCGAGGAACTGGGCCTGCCGCGCAACCGCATCATCATCTCGGCCAAATGTTCGGAGGTGCAGGACCTGATCGCGGTCTATCGCCTGCTGGCTTCTCGCAGCGACCATGCGCTGCATTTGGGCCTTACCGAGGCGGGCATGGGCTCCAAGGGCATCGTGGCCTCCACCGCCGCCCTTGCCGTGCTGCTGCAGGAGGGCATCGGCGATACCATCCGCATCTCGCTCACGCCCGAACCCGGCGGCGACCGCCGCCAGGAAGTCATGGTCGCCCAGGAGATTCTCCAGACCATGGGATTGCGCGCCTTCGCCCCCATGGTCATCGCCTGTCCCGGCTGCGGCCGCACCACATCGACGACCTTTCAGGAGCTGGCCCGCGACATTCAGGATTACCTGCGCACCCGCCAGCCGGAGTGGCGCGCCGCCTATCCCGGTTTCGAGCGCCTGCAACTCGCTGTCATGGGCTGCATCGTCAATGGCCCCGGTGAATCGAAACATGCCGACATCGGCATCTCGCTGCCCGGCACGGGAGAGCTTCCCGCCGCCCCCATCTATGTCGACGGCAAGAAGGTCGGCACGCTGCGCGGCGAGGACATTGGCGAACAATTCAAGAAGGTCGTCGAGGATTACGTGCGGAAGCGCTGGGGATGAGCCTCGTCATCGCCGAACTGGAAATCAATGCTCCGTCCACGGAGCAATCATTCCCCATGCCGGTGACGCGCTTTCTGGCCGAAGCGGAAATACACCTCAACCGGGGCGACATCATCCTGTCGCGCAGCCCCACCCTGGCGAGTTGGTTGATCCGCCGCTTCACCGGCGGCTTCTTCTCCCACGCCGCATTGGTCTTTCTCATTCCCCAGCCGGAGGAGGGCTTTGAAAACACCTTCCTCGTCGAAAGCGTGTCGGAAGGTGTGGGCATCGCCAGCCTCAAGGCCTGGATCGCGGGCCGCCGCCCGGTGGCCGAGATCGCCATTCTGCGGGTGGAGCAGGCGGGGCTGGACGACAATTATTTCCGCCGCGTGCGCGGCCTCATGCTCGACCATGTGAAGTCCGGCTACGATTACAGCCGCGTCTTCCGTCTCGGTCTCGCCTTTCTCTTTGCTTCGCGCCTCGGCTGGTTCTCCGTGAAAGAGGGAGGACGCAAGTCCATGCGTGCCGCCATCCGCCAGACGCGCACCAGGCACTTCCGCTGGGTGCCGCCGCAATTCATCTGCTCCGGCTTCATTCAATACGGCTATGTCGCCGCACTCGCGCGCCAGGGCGAGGATGCCTCCCGCGTGGTGTTCAAGGAAGGCCTGAGCGAGCGCGATCGCGACGGGCTTCTCGCCACCACGCCGGAGGACATCGCCCGGTCGCCGAAGGTCACCTGGCGCTTTGTGGCGCGCCGCGGCTGGGTTCACCGTGTTGCCGATTACGCCGAAGCGCGCCGCATCATTTCCGGCGTGAAATCATGAAGCGCGCCGCCGCGCGCAACAGGTCGGCCTTCGCACCATAGGGAGTGAGCGCCGCGATGGCGGCCTCCGTCAGACGCTCTGCCTCGGCCCGTGCCCCTGCCAGCCCCATGAGGTCCACGAAGGTGGCCTTGCCCCGGTCCTGATCCTTCTGGGTGGCCTTGCCCAGCGTTGCGGCGTCGGACTCCACATCCAGCAGGTCATCGGCGATCTGGAAGGCGAGGCCGATATGATCCGCATACTGACGAAGCGGTGCGCGCTCCGCCCCCGCCATGATGGCCCCGGCCTCGCAGGCAAAGCGGAACAGCGCCCCCGTCTTCATGGACTGCATGGCGGCAATCTCGGCCACCGAGGAGAAATTCTTCGTCTCGGCCTCGATGTCGCGCATCTGGCCGCCCGCCATGCCCCGGTGGCCGGACGCCTGGGCCAGTTCCATGACCAAAGCCGCGCGCACCGCCGCATCATCATGCGTGGCGGGGTCGGCCAGAACCTGAAAGGCCAGCGTCTGCAAACTGTCGCCGGCCAGGATGGCGGTGGCCTCGTCAAAGGCCACATGCAGCGTGGGCCGTCCGCGCCTCAGCATATCGTTGTCCATGGCGGGCAGGTCGTCATGCACCAGAGAATAGCAATGCAGCAGTTCCAGCGCCGCGCCGACCCGCAGGGCTCCCGCCTCGGCGATGTCAAACAGCCGCGCCCCCGCCGCCACGAAGAAGGGCCGCAGCCTCTTGCCCTGGCCCAGGGCGGCATAACGCATGGCCGTCACCAGGCGGTTGTCGCGGTCGGCGGGGATCAGCGTCCCGATCAGCCCGTCCACCGCCTGCGCCGTGTCTTTAAGGGCCTTGTCAAATTGGCTGGAAAGACTGGCTGGCAAGATTGCGCCTTCGTGTTACAGGGGAGAAGAAACACCTGTAACGGCATGACTGAGGAAAGACAATCCACCCCGCCGCCGGAGACGGTCACCCTGCCACCCCAGCATTGGCGGGACCGCTGGCGCCTGTTCTGGCGCAGCCGCAGCCCGTGGCAGAAGCGCGGCCTCGCTTTCGCCGCCCTGGTGGCGGGCTGGCCGCTGGTCATGACGCTGGTCTATGCCATCGTGCCGCCACCCCTCTCCAATGTCATGATCCTGCGCCTCTTCACCGGCAATGGCATCCACAAGGACTGGGTCAGCCTCGACCAGATGTCGCCCTGGCTGCCGCGCGCCGTCATCACCTCCGAGGATCAACGCTTCTGCTATCACAACGGCGTGGACTGGGTGGAATTGCAGGGCGTGGTTGAGGACGCCTTCGACGATGACGAGGCCCCGGTGCGCGGGGCCTCCACCATCTCCATGCAGACCGCCAAGAACCTGTTTCTCTGGGACGGCCGCTTCTTCATCCGCAAGATTCTGGAAATGCCCGTCGCCTTCTGGATGGACACCGTCTGGACCAAGCGCCGGATGATCGAGGTCTATCTCAACATCGTGGAATGGGCCCCCGGCGTTTACGGGGCCGAGGCCGCCGCCCAGCATCATTTCCACAAACCGGCCCGGAACCTCACCCGGCGCGAGGCCGCCCTTCTGGCCGCGGTTCTGCCCAACCCCATCAAGCGCAAGGCCGGAAAGCCCTCCCGCCGGGTCAATATCCTGGCCCATGTCATCCAGAACCGCATGGGCGGCATGGGCCCCTATCTCACTTGCCTTGACCGCAAGCCTTGGCTATAAGCCGCCCAACTGACAGTGCCGGGGCCCTCGGATCCCAGCGCTTTTTCACGTCCAAAATTCAATAGAGGTTCCAAAATGGCCGTTCCACGCAAGAAAATGTCCAAGAGCCGCATCGGCATGCGCCGCTCCGGCCAGAAGATGCAGACCGTCACCTGGGTTGAAGACCAGAAGTCGGGTGAGCTGCGCCGTCCCCATCACATCGACCTGAAGACCGGCATGTACAAGGGCCGCCAGGTTCTCACGGTGAAGTCTGACGCCTGACAGGATTCTGAAATCACTCGACAAAAACCGGCCCGCTGGGCCGGTTTTTTTTATTGCTCCGGCTTCTGCCCGCCCATCACACGCCTGACAATTGCCTCTCGACCAAGGGGCGTCGTTCGCGCATTCTTGTGGATGTTCATCCGGGTTCTCCTGAGGTTGCTGTCGTCTTGCAACATCAGTCTCCGACGGAACGCCCGGATGGACAACCTATTGAAAGCTCACAGCTAGAGCAACCGGCGGTCAGTTGGACTCAACTGCCGCCGACAAGTTGCTCGAAAATCAATATGTTGGCGCAACTTTACTCTCTCAAATCGTTTCGATTTGATCGTCCGTTGCGCTAGACTCCCTGCCCTTGGAGAGGGGAGCGCCGTGTCTGGGGATGAATTTCATTGGCTGAAGGGTGATGCGCTGGCGGCCTGGCTTCCGGCCTATGAGGCCCTTAACACCCGCGCGCTGGAACCCACCGGCTTCAACAGCCCCGCCTGGGCCAAGGCCATCACCTGTCATCGCGGGGGGGCCATTGCCGCGGTGGCGGCGGGCCAGGAATTGCATCTTGCCCTGCCGGTCCACCAGCGCCGCTTGCCCTTTCCCCTGCTGGAAAGCCGCCTGACCAACATCGGCGGTTCCGGCGCGCCGGTTCTCGATGCCGCCCATCCGCAGGCCCTTGCCAGCCTGCTCGCGGGGCTGAACCAGCCCCTGTGCCTGCGCTATCTCCCGGCTGACGGGCCGCTCTTCGACACCCTCCGCCAGCACTCCGCCCATTTCGCCGTCATTGACCAATGGCAGCGTGCCGCACTGCGGCCCCAGGGCAGTTTCGAGGACTGGCTCAAGACCGGCTTTGACGGCAAGCGTCGGGGCCGCTTCCGCCGCAACCGCGAAAAACTGTCCGAGGAGGGGCACGAGGCCCTGTCCGAGTCGCTCCAGCCGGGGGCCGATTGCACCCCCTGGGTGGAGGAATTCCTGGCGCTGGAGGATGCCGGCTGGAAGGGCAAGCGCGGCACGGCCCTGGCCCGCAATCCCGCCGACCGCGCCGCCTACATGGAGGGTGCCAAGGGCCTGCACGCGAGGGGCAGCCTGCGCTTCTGGCGCATCCGCCGCGATGGCCGCACCATAGCCTCCACCTGGGCCATCCATGAGCGCGACCGGCTGTGGATGGTGAAGATCGCCTATGACGAGGCGCTGGCCAGCCTGTCGCCCGGCATTCTGGTCATGCTCGATGGCACGGCCGCCTGCTTTGCCGAACCCGGTCTTGCCTTCGCCGACAGTTGCGCCATCCCCGGTCATCCCATGGTCGACAATTTCTGGCGCGACCGCATCGGCATGGCCGATGTGATGGTTGCTGCCCCTGGCGTCTCCGCCGCGCGCTTTGCCGCCACCGTCGCGGCTGAGCGGCTGTGGCGCCGGGGCCGCAGCATGGCCAAGGACGCGGTCTATCGCGTGCTCGGCCGCAAGAAGGTATGAAACAAAAAGCCCGGCATCACTGCCGGGCTTTCATCAATCGCTGGCTGCCTCAGAGCAGCGTATCCGCCGCCACGTATTTATAGTCGAGATCGTCGGCCACCGCCTTGTAGGTCACCTGGCCGAAGGCCACGTTGAGGCCGTTCTTCAGGTGCCCATCATCCTTCAGCGCCTGCTTCCAGCCCTTGTTGGCAATGGCCAGGCCGAAGGGCAGGGTGGCGTTGTTGAGCGCGAAGGTGGAGGTGCGGGCCACCCCGCCCGGCATGTTGGCCACGCAATAGTGGATCACGCCATCCACCACATAGGTGGGATCGGCATGGGTGGTGGCCCGCGAGGTTTCGGCACAGCCGCCCTGGTCGATGGCCACGTCCACCAGCACCGCGCCCGGCTTCCAGTCCTTCAGCATGGCCTTGGTGATGAGCTTGGGCGCTGCCGCACCGGGGATCAGCACCCCGCCGATGACGAGGTCGGCCTCGGCGCATTCATCTTCGATGGTGCCCTGGGTGGAATAAAGCGTCTTCACCCCGGTGCCGAAGCGCGCCACCAGTTCTTCCATGCGGTCGGTGGATTTTTCGATGATCGTGACATCGGCCCCGAGACCCAGCGCCATGGCCGCCGCATTGGTGCCCACCACGCCGCCGCCAAGGATCACAACCTTGCCCTTGGCCACGCCGGGCACACCGCCCAGCAAGACGCCGCGGCCGCCCTGCGCCTTCTCCAGGCAGTGGGCGCCGGACTGCACCGACATGCGGCCCGCCACCTGGCTCATGGGCGCCAGCAGGGGAAGCCCGCCGCGCGCGTTGGTCACTGTCTCATAGGCAATGCACACCGCACCCGACTTGACCAGATCCCTGGTCTGCTCCGGGTCCGGGGCCAGATGCAGGTAGGTGTAGAGGATCTGGCCCTCGCGCAGCATCTTGCGCTCGCCGGCCTGCGGTTCCTTCACCTTCACGATCATGTCGGCCTTGGCGAAAACCTCCGCCGCCGTGGGGATGATTCTGGCCCCCGCCTTCACATAGTCGGCATCCGCAGCGCCGATGCCTTCGCCCGCCCTGGTCTCCACCCAGACCTCATGGCCGTTGCGGATCATCTCGCGCACCGACAGCGGGGTCAGGCCGACACGATATTCGTGGTTCTTGATTTCCTTCGGCACGCCAATGAGCATGTTTTCCTCCTGATGGGTGGCGGCAGAATATCGCGCCTTGCCCGCAACCGGATTTCAATCCGGCGCCGAAGCAGCGCAGCAATTGCAAAAATATTCCACCGTGCTATGAATTTTCGGCATGAAATCCCGAAATATCGACAAAGCCGGTAAAATCATCCTGCGCGAGTTGCAGCGCGACGCCCGCCTGCCGCTTGCCGATCTGGCCCAGAAGGCGGGCCTCTCCGCTTCTTCCTGTCACCGCCGCGTCAAGCAACTGGAGGAGGAGGGCGTGATCACCGCCTATGCCGCCACCCTCAGCCGCGCTGCCCTGGGTCTGGCCAATGAATTTTTCGTGGAAGTGTCCCTTGCCGCCCAGACCGAGGAGGCCTTCGAGAAGTTCGAACGCGCCGTGCAGCGCATTCCCGAAATTCTTGAATGCCATCTCATGAGCGGCCAGTTCGATTACATGCTGCGCGTGGTGGCGCAGGATGTCGCCGACTACGAGCGCATCCACCGCAACATGCTGGCGCGCCTGCCCGGCCTGCAACGCATCCAGTCCGGTCTGGCGCTGCGCACCGTCAAGGCCTGGGGCGGCTATCCCGTGGCCTGAACGGCGGACCTGCGGGCGATGCGCTGGTCGCGCCACACCATGAACAGCCCGGCCCCGATGATCAGCGCCGCGCCCATGAGCATGCGGGCGTCGGGATAATCGCCGAAGACCGTGACGCCGAAGAGCAGGGCCCAGATCATGCCGGAATATTCGAAGGGGGCGACGAAACTCGCCTCCGCCGAGCGATAGGCGGTGATGAAGAACATGATGCCCAGTCCCGCCAGCACGCCGATGAACAGCATCAGCGCCAGGTCGATGGCCGTCGGCGTCACCCAGGCGCGGGTCAGAAAGGCCAGCGACCTGTTGTCGGTCTCCGGGCTGCCCAGCCCCGCCACCATGAGCGCCATGACCAGCGCCACCACCGTGTAAAGCGCGTTCTGCCAATTGGCGATGACGGCGGGATGAACCATGCGCGACAGGTGCCGCCCCATCATCTGGCTCACCGCGTAACCGAAGGCGGCATAGAAGGCGAAGAGGGCTGCCGGCTCGATGCCGCCGTGCTGCGGCCTGAGCATGATGAGCACCCCGGAAAATCCGATGATGATGGCGAACCAGCGATGCGCCCGCACCGTCTCGCCCAGGAAATAGCCCGCCAGTGCCGCCACGAAGAAGGGCATGGTGAAATAGATCGACACCGAATTGGCCATGGGCAGAACCGCCAGCGCCATGATGTAGGAAAAATAGGCGCTGCACATGATGAGCGCGCGCAGCAGCACCAGCCCCAGGTGCGGCGTGCGCAGGTGTCCCCACTGGCCGCTGCGCCACAGCCAGACGGCCAGCACCACGGCCGCCGCAACCCCGCGCAGAACCACCGCCTCATAGGCCGGGTAGGTGCCGGAGAAACTCTTCATCACCGCATCCTGGATGGAGGCAACCCCCACCCCCGCCAGCACCGCCATGACGGCGCGGGCCCGATTATCTGGCGCATGGATCATGCGCCACCCGTGTGAATGGTCTCGGCCAGAAGCTTGATGCCCGCCTCGATCTTGCTTTCGTTGATGGACGAGAAGGCGAGGCGGAAATAGTTGGACGGCCGCTCCGCCCCGCCGAAGTAAATTCGCCCCGGCTCGATCAGGATGCCCTTGGCCCGCGCCGCCAGCGCCACCGCCCCGCTGTCCAGACCCGCCGGCCCCTTCACCCAATAGCTGGTGCCGCCGAAGGAGGGGATGCGCGAGGAATTGGGCAGGTGGGTTTCCAATGCGCGGCCCATGATTTCCCAGCGCTCGCGATAGGCGCGGTGCAAGCGGCGGATCAGCATGTCGTGGTGGCCCAGCGACAGGAACAGCGCCGCCATGCGCTGGTTGTTGTTGGGGGCGTGGCGCACCATCAGCCGGCGCAGGGCGCGGGCCTCGGCGATGAGCGCCTCCGGCCCCACCATGAAGCCCAGCCGCAACCCCGGAAACAGCGTCTTGGAGAAGGAGCCCACGTAGATGACGCGGCCCTCGTCATCCAGCGACTTCAGGGCCGGGCAGGGCTCGTTCACATAATTGGTCTCGAACTCGTAATCATCCTCGATGATGACGGCATTGGCCCGGCTGGCCATCTTCAGAAGCTCCATCCGCCGTTCCAGCGGCATGGTGACTGTCGTGGGGAACTGGTGGCTCGGTGTCACATAGATGATGTCGGCCTGCTCCAGCGCCGGATCGGGCGGCAGGCCCCTTTCGTCCACCGTGACCAGCGCCAATTGCTCCGTGTTCTGGCCGAAGATGTGACGCGCATCGGGATAGCCCGGCTCCTCCAGCGCCACGCGCGTTTCCGGCCCGACGAGCAGGCTCGCCAGCAGATAGAGCGCGTTCTGTGCCCCGAGCGTGATCAGGATTTCACTGTCATTGGCCATGATGCCCCGGCGCGGCAGGATGCGCCGCCGGATCTGCTCCACCAGCAGCGGGTCATCCAGCGCCCAGGTGTCATTGGTCCAGGCCCCGATCCACTTCTTCGACAGGGCCTGGCGCGCGCAATCGCGCCACTCCGCCAGGGGAAACAGCGTGTGGTCCACCTGGCCATAGAGGAAGGGATAGGGATAGGACTGCCAGTCCGAAGGTTTGTTGGGCACGGGCTTCTGCGCCGTGCGCGTCATCAGCCGCCGCGACCAGTCCAGGCCCGGCACCTGCGCCGGGGCCGATTGCGCCTTCGTCTTGCGCGCCGCGGGCACCCCCTCCAGCGCCTTGTCCGACACATAATAGCCGGAGCGTTCGCGCGCCACCAGATAGCCGTCGTCCAGCAGGCCCTGATAGGCCAGCACCACGGTATTGCGCGACACGCCCAGCGACTTCGCCATCTTGCGGGTGGAGGGAATGGGTTCCTCGCGGTCGAGCTGGCGGTCGAGAATCGCCGCCACCAGCGCCTCGCGGATCTGGGTTTGCAGGCTGAAGTGATCGCTGCGTTTGATGTGGACCAGCCAGTCGCGCATGGAAACTCCAAAGCCCGGCGACGGGCCGGGCAACTGGCCCCATATAGGTCCAATCTGGTCTTAAGGTAAAGGGATCAGCCGCAGGCCGGCTTGCCCTGACAGAACACCTGATGCAGCGCGCCCATGATGGTCTTGGCCTCGTCGCTGTCCAGCGAATAATAGATATATTGCGCCTCACGCCGGGTTTTCACCAGCCGCTCGCGCCGCAACACGGCAAGATGCTGCGACAGGGCCGACTGCCGCAGGCCGACCAGCTGTTCCAACTCGTTCACGGATTTCTCGCCGCCGATGAGATTGCACAGGATCAGCAGGCGGCTTTCGTTGGCCATGACCTTCAAGAGATCGCTGGCCGCCGTGGCATTGTCCTGTAACTCGGCGATGTCCATGTCTGCTGCATAGCGGTATGATGGGAAAAATTCAAGTAATCGCCGCAACAACAATGATTGTGTGATTACCCGGCCCGGAAAAATCCGGATTAGGATATGCTGATTTTATTTCGTAGGGGAATGCCATGCTCACGGTCCGCTCGCTGAATTCGCCTGCCGTTGCCGCCACCGTCCTGGGTGGCGCGGGACAGGGCATGATGGCCCTTCTCGGCCTCGTCGGTGCGGTCCATGGCGTGGCCTCCACGGCGAACTTTGCCAACACCAGCGCGGTGCTGGCGCTCGGCCTCACGGCGGTGGGCCTCAGCCTCACCCCCTGTCCCGCCTGCGTGGGCGGTGCCTGCGCGGCGGATCAATCCATGGCGCTGGGCTGGCCGCCCGGAAAGGCCACGCGCTTCGTGCGCCTTGCGGTTCTGGCCGCGCTGGTGACCGGCATTCTCTACGTGCAGGAATGGTCGGGCAAGGGCGGCTCCCCTCATCTGGTCATGCCGCTCGGCCTCCTGAGTTTCGCCCTTGGCCTGGGGCTACTCATCCTCCCCGGCATTATCTTTGCGGGCCGTAACAAGGCCGCCGACATTCTCCACTTCACCAGTGCGGGACTGTTTTCCGGCGTCTCTCTGCTCATGGCCGTGTCGGTGGTGTTCAGCCGCACGCCATGGTTTCAGGTGGCGCTGGCCGCCATAGTCCTTGCTCTCTTTGCCGGTCTCACCTGGGCGCGCTGGCGCGGCGCGCAACCGCCCCTGAACCGCCAGCGCAACCTCGTGCTGATTCTCGCTGGGCTCGCGGCCGCGTTCCTTGTCCTGTGGTTCATGACGCCCTGGGTCTCCCTCTTGCTGGCGCCCCTGGCCCTTCTCGTGGTCTGGCTGGAACGTGCCCTGTTCCTGTCGCGCCTGAGCGTGTAACGTCGCCCTTGGCAAAGCCCGCGCGATCAATATAAAGATAAGTTTATATCCTTTCCGGAGGCCCCCATGACCCGCCCGTCCTTCACCGAAGCTCTCGCCACTCGCCCCTGGCTGCTGGCCGATGGTGCCACCGGCACCAATTACTTCCAGATGGGCCTGGTTTCGGGCGATGCGCCGGAAATGTGGAACCTCGAACACCCGGACCGGGTGCGCAAGCTGCACCGCGAATTCATCGAGGCCGGGGCCGACATCATCCTCACCAACACCTTCGGCTGCAACCGCCACCGCCTCAAACTGCACAATGCCCAGGACCGGGTGCGCGAGTTGAACCTCGCCGCCGTGAAGAACGCCCGCGCCGAGGCAGACGGGGCGGGCCGCCCGGTCTATGTCGCGGGCTCCATGGGCCCCACCGGCGAGATCTTTGAACCCGTGGGCACCATGACCCATGCCGATGGCGTGGCCGCCTTCGCCGAGCAGGCCGCGGCCCTCAAGGAAGGCGGCGTCGATGTCCTGTGGATCGAAACCCTGTCCTCGGAAGAGGAATTGCGCGCCGCCGTCGAGGGGGCGTCGCAGACCGGCCTGCCCATCGTCACCACCATGAGCTTCGACACCAATGGCCGCACCATGATGGGCATCACGCCCAAGGCCTTCGGCGGCCTTGCCGCGTCGCTGCCCGTCCAGCCCGCCGCCATCGGCGCCAATTGCGGCGTCGGCGCGTCGGAACTGGTGGCCACCGTCATGGGCATCCATGCTGCGCGGCCCGAAGCCGCCATCGTCGCCAAGGGCAATTGCGGCGTGCCGCAATACAAGGATGGCCATATCCATTATTCCGGCACGCCGGAACTCATGGCCGACTATGCCCGCATCGCGCTGGATGCCGGGGCCAGGATCATCGGCGGCTGCTGCGGCACCAGTCCGCATCACCTCGCCAGCATGAAGCGTGCCCTCGACTCCCATCATAAGGGCGAGACGCCGACCATCGACCTGATCGAGAAGAAACTTGGCCCCGTGTCGGACCTCGCCAGAGGCGTGGACGCCGCCGCTGCCGCCCCCAAGCGCGAACGCCGCCGCCACTGACGGGTGCGGGCGGAATATGAGTTGCCTGGATTGCAGTGATCAGCGCACTGGGTCTTCACTTTGCGATCCCCTCGACGGCACTGAGACAGCGGTTCCGGAAAGCTCACCAGTCTTTCCACCACCAGCAGTAGAAACAGGCGCGACAATCGTCGGAGAGATCCATCTCGGATTGTCACGGGAAAAGATGCGTCAAACGGTCACTGTAGATATGTCGCGGTCCCCCGGGATTGTCTTATTTTCCCTTTGACTCGACATTCTCCCAGCGCTTTTTTGAACAAACAGTCTCCGAGTCCGGGCTCGGGGATTACCCGGGGGCCCAACAGGGGACGGGCAATGAAGTGCATTGTTTTGACTGGCCTGCGTTCAGCTTCAGCAGCGTCGGTTCTGTTTTTGGCGGCTTCCACCGCCGTCGCGCAAACCTTTACGTTCACCGCCAATCCGGCATTTGGCCCTTGCGATTTGTGCGGCATCGTATCGCCGGTTGCCGTGCCGCCCGGCTTGGGCATGGTCACCGATGTCAACGTTTCCCTGACCTTCCGTCACACATGGTGGGGTGACACCTACGCCTACGTCACCTCGCCTGCCGGCACCACAGTGTCTCTTTTCAACCGCGTGGGAGGATCGAGCGATCCCAACGGCACCTACATCTTCGATGATGAAGCAGCCACCATGGTCGGTTCCGCTGCGCCGGGAACTTACCGGCCACAAGGCTCGCTCGCGGCGTTTGACGGGACGCTCCCTGACGGCACCTGGTCGGTAACATTCCGGGATGTGGTCGGGGGAGATGCGCTGACCTTCCCCTCCTGGTCCCTCATCCTCACGGTCGATCCCATCAACCAGGCCTATACCGGCACCACTCTGGCCAGCATTGTCTCCGGCGATGTGCGTGGTTTGGTCGGCACCCTTGAAAGCCGCAAGAGCGCCGCCTGGGCCGGCGGCATGGAGCCCGTGGCCGACGTTGCCAATCCCTTTGCTGCTGGCGGCAAGGGCGGCTTCTGGCTGCGCACTGGCGCTGGCGGCGCACATGGTCAAGGCGCTGTCACCAACCTCTTCGTGCCGGGCACGGCGCGTTATGACGAGAGCCTGTGGTTTCTGCAGGGCGGCGCGGGCATGGTTCTGTCCAGCTCCGCGCGCGGCCGCCTGGTAGCCACGGCCTTCGGCCACTACCAGAACAGCGACAGCAACATCGCCGATAACACCGGCGTGGTGGGCGGCATCGACGCGCAAGGCTATGGCGCTGGTGCCAGCCTCACCTGGCTTGGTTCGGGCGGGCTTTATCTTGATGCCCTCGCCTCCTACACCGCCCATGACCTCGACGTGTCCACCGCCACCGGTGCGGCGGGATCGACCGATGCCGACACCTGGGCTGGGTCTCTGGAGGCTGGTTACCGGATCGGTCTCGGTGGTTCATTCAGTCTCGTGCCGCAGGCGCAACTGGTTTACCAGAGCAGCGACATCGACAGTTTTACTGACTCGGCCGGCAGCACCTACGGCTTCTCCGACAGCGACAGCCTGGAAGGTCGGCTTGGCGCCGCGCTGGAGTATGACCATGTGAACGCTGCTACGGGCAGTCATGCCCGCATCAATGTCGGCGCGAGCTGGATTGTCGAGCTTCTCGACGCCGGCTCTGCGGTCATCAATGGCAACACGCTCGGTTTTGGCGGTGATGGTGGCTCGGCGCTGCTCCTCACCGGCGGCATCGCCATCACGCCGGCTTCCCGCGGCTTGAACGTCGGTAGCCAGATGGATTACCGCAAGGCTCTGAAATCGGACGGTCGCGACGCCTTCACCATCTCGGCGACGCTCGGCTGGAACTGGTAGGGCCGGAACCTTCCGACCTTGCAGCCGGGCCGTGGCGCGCCCATCTTGGGCCCATGGCCAAATCCGCTGCCTCATGGCTGAAGCCCGTGCCCGCGGGCCTCTATTGCGCGCCCGGTGATTTTTTCATCGACCCGGCCCAGGGCGTGCCGCGCGCCATCATCACCCATGCCCATTCCGACCACGCCCGCGGCGGCCACGAGGCGGCGCTGGCCACGGCAGACACGCTGGCCATCATGCGGCTGCGCCTGGGCGAAGGCGCGCCGCGCCGCCCCCAGGCCCTTGCCTATCGCCAGCCCCTCCGGGTGGGCGATGTGACGGTGACCCTTCTGCCGGCGGGCCATATCCTCGGCTCGGCCCAGGTGGTCATGGACTACAAGGGCCAGCGCGCCGTGGTCTCCGGCGACTACAAGCGCGCCCCCGATCCCACCTGCGATCCCTTTGAGGTCGCGCCCTGCGATGTCTTCGTCACCGAGGCCACCTTCGGCCTTCCCGTCTTCACCCATGAGAAGCCGGAGCACGAAGTGGCGAAGCTGCTTGCCTCGCTGACCGACTTCCCTGAACGCACCCACCAGATCGGCGTCTATGGCCTGGGCAAGTGCCAGCGCCTCATCGCCCTGTTGCGCCGCGCCGGCTATGACCGGCCCATCTGGCTGCACGGTGCCTTGCGCTCCATCACTGACCATTACATCGCGCGCGGGCAGAACCTCGGCCCGGTGCCCTCCGTCGCCGAATCGCACGACAAGCTGGCGGGCGAAATCGTCCTCTGTCCGCCCTCCGCCCTGGGTGACCGCTGGTCGCGCCGCTTTGCCGACCCGCTGGTGGGCTTTGCCTCCGGCTGGATGCGGGTGCGCGGCCGGGCGCGCCAGCGCGGCGTCGAACTGCCCCTCATCATTTCCGACCATGCCGACTGGCCGGAACTGATCCAGACCATCACCGACACCGCCGCGCCCGCCATCTGGGTGACCCATGGCCGCGAGGAGGCTCTCGTCCATGCCGCCACCGCCATGGGCCGTTCCGCCCGCGCCCTGAACCTCGTGGGGCTGGAGGATGAAGGCGAATGAAGCCCTTTGCCACGCTCCTCGACCGGCTCACCTATACGCCCTCGCGTCTGGGCAAGCTCACGCTGATGCGCCATCATTTCCAGACCGGGCCGGACCCCGAGCGCGGGCTGGCGCTGGCGGCGCTGACCGATGGCCTGGACATCTCCTTTCCCGTGCGCCGGGTCATCGGCGAACTGGCGGAAGGCCGCTTTGATCCCGAACTCTTCCGCCTGTCGCGCGACTATGTCGGCGACACGGCGGAAACCCTGGCTCTCATCTGGCCGGCGCGCGATGCACCCGATCCGCCGCAACTGTCGGAAGTGGTGGCCGCTCTCGCAACGCTGCCCAGGGCGCGTTACGCCGAGGCGCTGGCGGGCTGGCTCGACCGCCTCGATGCCGTGGGCCGCTGGGCGCTGCTGAAGTTCCTGGGCGGGGCGCTGCGCGTCGGCGTGTCGGCGCGGCTCGCCAAGACGGCGCTGGCCGAGGCCTTCGGCCGCCCGGTGGAGGACATCGAGGAAAAATGGCACGGGCAGGTGCCGCCCTATACCGAGCTGTTCGACTGGCTGGAAGGGCGGCGCGCCCACCTGCCCGTGTCCGAGGCGCCGGTGTTCAAGCCGCTCATGCTGGCCGTGCCGCTGGAGGCGGCCGACTTCGACGCCCTGGCCCTGGCCGACTTCGCCGCCGAATGGAAATGGGACGGCATCCGCGTGCAGATGGCCGGGGGCAGGGGCGAAACCCGCATTTTCTCGCGCGGTGCCGAGGACATCACCGCGAGCTTTCCCGACATCGCCCATGCCTTTCCGCACCATGCCACCGTGGATGGCGAATTGCTGGTGCTGCGCGGCACCGACATCGCCCCCTTCGCCGACCTGCAACAGCGGCTGAACCGCAAATCGCCCTCGGCTGCCATGATGCAGAAGTATCCGGCCCATGTGCGCCTCTATGATGCGCTGGAACTGGACGGCGAGGACCTGCGTGCCTTGCCCTTCACCGAGCGCCGGGCGCGCCTGGACGCGTGGTTTGCCCGCGTGCGCCCGCACCATTGCGATCTCTCGCCGTTATTGTCCTTTGCCAGCAAGGAAGACCTGCGTGCCGCCTGGCAGGGCACGCGCGATGAGGGTATCGAAGGCCTGATGCTGAAGCGCCGCGACAGCCCCTATCTCGCGGGCCGCCCCAAGGGCCACTGGTTCAAGTGGAAGCGCGCCGCCCTCACCGCCGATTGCGTGCTGCTCTATGCCCAGCGCGGCTCCGGCAAGCGCTCGTCCTATTACTCGGACTATACCTTCGCCTGCTGGCAGGGGGGCGGTGACGCGCGCCATCTCGTGCCCGTGGGCAAGGCCTATTCCGGCTTCACCGACGAGGAACTCATGCGCCTCGACCGCTTTGTCCGCGCCCACACCATCGAGCGCTTCGGCCCGGTGCGCAGCGTTGAACCCAGGCTCGTGCTCGAAGTGGCCTTTGACGGCATTCAGAAATCATCCCGCCACAAGAGCGGCATCGCCATGCGCTTTCCGCGCATCGCCCGCATACGCTGGGACAAGCCAGCCGGAGAGCCCGACGAGGAGGAAACCCTGCGCCCGATGATCACGTCCTGAGAGCCGTGTGCAGCGCGGCGAGAAACTGGTCCACTTCCGCCGCCGTGTTGTAATGCGCCAGCCCCCCCCGCAACCCGCCGCCCTTGTCGGTGAGGCCCATGCGCGCGATGGGTTCGATGGCGTAATTGTGCCCCGACCAGACGAAGATGTTATCGCGGGCAAGATGCCGGGCCAGATCATCGGGGTGGTGCCCCTCCACCGTGAAGGACACGGTGGGCACCCGCCGGTGCGCCGCGTTGGCCGAGGTGATGCCGCGCACGGGGAGACCCTTGATGGGCGTGAGGCCGTCG
>OEIV010000526.1_pt1 | contig 20717 bp, 11 predicted proteins | sample 1539231 | NCBI WGS metagenome assembly OEIV01 (sample SAMN03794762, study PRJEB22550) | activated sludge metagenome | feature: wastewater treatment plant; material: activated sludge; isolation source: Wastewater treatment plant of a petroleum refinery complex | place: Argentina: Buenos Aires ...
CCGCGGTCCGACAGCAGGTGGAGGGCGTTCGGAACGTCGAATGCCGCCCCATCGCGCGGCGCGTCCCCTCGCCCGGGCCCATCGCGTTCGCCCGCGGACTCGAGGTGACCGCCACGCTTGATGAATCCCTCTTCGAGGGCACCGGCGTCTTCACGCTCGGCGGCGTGCTCGAGCGCTTCTTCGCCGGCTACGTCTCCATCAACTCCTTCACCGAGACCGTGATCCGCACCTCCGAACGCGGCGAGATCATGCGCTGGCCGGCGATGATCGGCGGGAGGCCCGTGCTGTGAGCGCGTCCTCCGTCAGCCGCGAAGCCCTGGAACGCCTCGCAGCGCTCGATGCGCGCGCCGTGGACTTCTTCCAGCTGGCGCGCACGCTCGAGTGCGCCTTCCGCGACCTGCCGCGACTCGGCACGTCGCAGAAGCCCGGCGAGGACCCCGTCCGATTCGCGCAGGAGCCATCGACCGCCTTCGCGCCCACCACCGTCTCCAAGATCGAGAACATCGCCGGCGCCCGCGCGGGGCGCGTCTTCGTGAATTTCCTCGGTATGCTCGGGCCCAACGGCCCGATGCCGCTCTTCCTCACCGACTACGCCCGCGACCGCGAGCGCAACCACGCCGACGCGACGCTCGCTCGCTTCCTCGACGTCTTCAACCACCGCATGGTGAGCCTGTTCTATCGCGCCTGGGCCGTCAACCAGCTCCCCGTCAGCTTCGACCGCACCCACGGGCAGGCCGACGCCGTCACGCAGATGGAGGAAGACCGCTACGGCGCCTACATCGGCAGCCTCTTCGGCATCGGCATGCCCACCCTGCGCGGGCGCGACCGCGTCCACGACGTCGCCAAGCTGCACTACTCCGGGCGCCTCTCCAACGACACCAAGCACGCCGAGGGCCTGCGCGCGATCATCCAGGACTACTTCGGCGTGCCGACCAAGCTCGACGAGTTCGTCGGCGCCTGGCTGGAGCTCCCCTCGGCCTCGCTGTGCCGCCTGGGCGTTTCGCGCGATTCCGCCACGCTCGGCGTCAGCTCGGTGCTGGGCTCGCGCGTATGGGAATGCCAGAGCCGCTTCCGCGTCGTGCTCGGGCCCATGGGCCTCTCGGACTACGAGCGCCTGCTCCCCGGCGGCGACAGCCAGGGCCGCCTCGAAGACTGGGTGCGCAACTACGTCGGGCGTCAGTTCTCGTTCGAGGTCAACCTGGTCCTGCGACGCGAGGAAGTGCCCCGCGTCAGGCTCGGCGGCTTCGGACGCCTCGGATGGACGACCTGGCTCTTCGGAGACTCCAAGGGCGGCGGAGACCTCGGGCGAAACGCCCGCGACCTCTCGCTCGTCCGTGACCCGTGATCGTGTGATCCGTACAACCCGCGCCGAAGGTTCGGCGCTTTTCAAGGGCGGGGATATCGATGGCTGAGATCAGCAGAACGGCACTCTTCGGCAAGCTCAACCCGATCGCCTACAAGGCGCTCGAAAACGCCACGGTCTTCTGCAAGCTGCGCGGAAACCCCTACGTGGAGATCGTCCACTGGCTCCACCAGATCATGCAGCTCCAGGACTCGGACTTCCACCGCGTCATCCGCCACTTCGATCTCAACGCCAGCAAGCTCGCCGCCGACACCCAGGCGGCCCTGGATCGACTCCCCCGCGGCGCGACCAGCATCAGCGACCTCTCCGGACATTTCGAAGAGGTGATGGAGCGCTCCTGGGTCTACGCCTCGCTCCTCTTCAAGGAGTTCCAGGTGCGCACCGGGCACGTCGTGCTCGCGATGGTGAAGCACACCCACCTCCGCAACATCCTGCTCGGCGTCTCCAAGGAGTTCGAGAAGATCAAGGGCGAGGCGCTGTCGGACGACATGGCCAAAGTCACCTCGGGTTCGCCCGAGGACGCCCAGCCCCCCAGCGACGGGAGCGGCATGGGCGCCGGCGCCGGCGCGTCCCCCGGCGAGTCGTCGGGCGCGATGGCTCCCGCCGCCATGGGCAAGGAAGAAGCCCTCAAGAAATACTGCAAGGACCTCACCGAGAACGCCCGCGCCGGCAGGATGGACCCCATCGTCGGGCGCGACGAGGAAATCCGCCAGTGCATCGACATCCTGATGCGCCGGCGTCAGAACAACCCGCTGCTTACGGGCGAGGCGGGCGTGGGCAAGACCGCGGTCGTCGAGGGCTTCGCGCAGCGCATCGTCAAGGGCGATGTGCCGCCGCAGCTCAAGGACGTGCGGATGCTCGAGCTCGACATCGGCCTGCTCCAGGCCGGCGCGAGCATGAAGGGCGAGTTCGAGAACCGCCTCCGCCAGGTCATCGACGAGGTGCAGGGCTCGCCCAAGCCCATCATCCTCTTCATCGACGAAGCCCACACCCTCATGGGCGCCGGCGGACAATCCGGCACGGGCGACGCCGCCCAGCTCCTCAAGCCCGCGCTCGCCCGCGGCACGCTCCGCACCATCGCCGCCACCACCCAGTCCGAATACAAGCAGCACATCGAAAAAGACCCCGCCATGACCCGGCGCTTCCAGGTCGTCAAGGTCGATGAGCCGGACGAGAAAAAGTGCCTCCAGATGATCCGCGGCCTGGCCAACGTCATGGAGAAGCACTTCAAGGTGCAGGTGCTCGACGAGGCGCTCGACGCCGCCGTCAAGCTCTCGCGCCGCTACATCCAGGGACGACAGCTCCCCGATAAGGCCGTGAGCCTGATCGACACCGCGTGCGCCCGCGTCGCCGTCAGCCTGCACGCGACCCCGGCCGAAATTGACGACGCCCGCAAGCACATCGACGCGCTCAACCGCGAGATCGAGATCGTCGATCGCGAGCTTGCGACCGGCATCGACCACGACAAGCGCCGGGCCGAACTGGGCCAGGACCTCGCCAAGGAGCAGGCCCGCCTGAAAGAACTCGACGAGAAGTTCGCCAAGGAGAAGGCGGTCGTTGAGAAGATCCTCGCCGTCCGCGCCCAGCTCCGCGGCACGGGCGACGGCAAGGTCGATTCGCCCTCCGCCCCCGCACTCACCGACGCCGACCGCGAAAAGCACAAGGAAGAACTCAAAAAGCTCCAGGCCGAACTCACCGCGCTGCAGGGCGAGCACCCCATGATCCTGCCCAGCGTGGACGGGCAGGCGGTGGCCGCCGTCATCGCGGACTGGACCGGCATCCCCGTCGGTCGCATGGTCAAGAACGAGGTCGAGGCGACCCTCAAGCTCGCCGACACCCTCGCCAAGCGCATCATCGGGCAGCGCCACGCGCTCGACATGATCACCGATCGCATCCGAACCGCCCGCACCGGCCTCGAAAACCCCAACAAGCCCGTCGGCATCTTCCTCCTCGCCGGGCCCAGCGGCGTCGGCAAGACCGAGACCGCCCTCGCCCTCGCCGAAGCGCTCTACGGCGGCGAAGAATCCGTCATCACCATCAACATGAGCGAGTACCAGGAAGCCCACAAGGTCTCCCTCCTCATGGGCTCGCCCCCCGGCTACGTCGGCTACGGCAAGGGCGGCGTGATGACCGAGGCCGTCCGGCGCAAGCCCTACTCCGTGCTCCTCCTCGACGAGGTCGAGAAGGCGCACGCGGACATTCACGAAGTCTTCTTCCAGGTCTTCGACAAGGGCTGGATGAAGGACTCCGAGGGCGTCGACATCAACTTCCGCAACACGATCATCCTGCTCACGACCAACGTGGGCACGGACATGATCGCCAACCTGTGCAAGGACCCGGCCCTGATGCCCGACCCCAAGGCCCTGACCGAGGCGCTCAACGAGCCCCTCCGCAAGGTCTTCCCGCTGGCCCTGCTGGGCCGCATGGTCGTGATCCCGTACTACCCGCTCTCGGACGAGATGATCAAGCAGATCGCGCGCCTGCAGCTGGGGCGGATCGGGAAGCGCGTCAACGAGGGGCACAAGATCCCGTTCGAGTTCGATCCGGGCGTGCTGGACGCGATCGTCGCCCGGTGCACGGAGCGCGAGTCGGGCGGGCGCATGATCGACAAAATCCTGACAAACTCGATCCTGCCGCGCCTGAGCAACGAGTTCCTGTCTCGCTTGGCGGAAGGGAGAGGTGTGGCGCGCGTGAAGATCACTGTCCAGGACGGCGACTTCGCGTATCTGTTCGATTGAGCGGAGGGCGCGATGGGCGGTTCGTTTGTCTCGGCGGGCCCCAAGGGGGTTTCAACGCCCGGTTCGTCCACGCGCTGGACGGACCGTGTCATCGCCGAGTATCGCGCCTGGATCGGGCCGGAGCTGCTGCTCCAGTCTCGCATGCGCACCGAAAGGATCGACTGCGCCGACCTCGGCATCGTGATGCTGACGCGCTTCGCCAAGTCGCGCGGACTTCCGATTGTCCTCCGCCGCGCCTCCAGCAAGATGGGCTTCGACGACGCCATCACCGTCATCACCGATCCGTTCCGCCGCCCCGGCGTGCTGGGCCGCGGCGCGGTCGAGTGTACGACCATCCACCCGGACCTCACCGAGAAGATGTACAGCGCCGCCTCGGTCTACGACCAGTTTGAGCGCGACGCGACCGCCTACATCGGCGCGTCGCACGTCGAGGATCTGGGCACCGGCAACACCGAGGAGGTCACCCGCATCGATGACCTGCTTCCCGGCGATCTCATCACCGACGGGCACCACGTCCAGGTCGTGCTGAGCGTCGGTTCGACCATCCAGGCGCCCACCGTGAAGCGCGGCCCCACCGGTCCCAAACGCGTGCTCGAAATCGTCCAGGGCAATCTCCCGCCCGTGATTCCCCAGCACCGCGCGTGGGACCTCGACGCCCCGCGCTACTACGACCACAAAAACGGCGCGTGGGAGATCCACGGAAACGACGACTTCTCAAGCTTGTTTGGCTCCCGTTGGTTCGGGCGGCGATGGGCGTTCAGCACGTTCAACGGATACGTTGACGTGCATTGCATCATGGAGCCCAACAAGCGCCCCGTCTCCCCGTGACGACCGACATTGGTCCGCTTCTCGGCTTCCGCTTCGGCGCACGCCCCTCTGCTCCGCGTCTCTCTGTAAGGCCCGCGCCCACGAAATCCCGTCGGCGCGGTACGCTGTGAAACCCGCCGGGCATTCGGCCGCCGAGCCCGTCCGGTACTTTGTCCGTCGACCCGATCACGTCTCATCGTCGATCGGTGGTTGTAAGGGAGACCTTGGATGCCCGGTGACGACGTCCAACTGAACCGCGAGATCGCCATCGCCACCGACGCCGGCGACGGGGCCTTCATGCTCCTGGAGCTGCGCGTCAGCGAGGAGCTCGGCCGCCTCTTCCGCATCGAGGCCGTCGTCCGCGCCCAACGCGCCAACATCAACCTCGACACCCTCCTGGGAACCAACGCCACCGCCCGCGTCACCGTCAAGCAAGGCGTCGAACGCTACTTCAACGGCATCATCAGCCGCATCTCGCGCTCCGGCGAAAAGAACACCGAACTCGATTACACCATCGTCATCGTGCCGCAGATCTGGCTGGCGACGCGCACCACCGACTGCTCCATCGCCCAGAACCTGACGGTGCCCGCGATCGTGAAGCAGTACCTCGAGCACTACGACGTCGTCGTCGACGACCAGCTCAAGGGCACCTATCGCTCGTGGGAATACTGCGTGCAGTACCGCGAGAGCGATTTTAACTTCATCTCGCGCCTCATGGAGCAGGAGGGCATCTCCTACTTCTTCAAGCACGAGAACGGCGCCCACAAGATGGTCCTGTGCGACGACCCGCTCTCGCACAAGCCCATCCCCAACGTCCCCGAGGTCGAGTTCTTCCCGCCCAACCCCGACATGCCCGCGCCCGCCAACACGCTCTCGGACTGGAACTTCGACGCCGACCTCGAATCCGCCGGCGTCGCCCTCAACGACTTTGACTTCAAGGCCCCCACCAAGAACCTCGTCACCACGCGCGGCGTGGAAGTGCCCGGCATCGCCAAGAACAGCTCCGTCTTCGACCATCCCGGCGAATACACCGAGGTCGCCGACGGCGAGATCCAGGCCCGCGTCCGCGCCGAGGAAATCGCCGCCCACGCCCTGGGCTGGTCCGGCTCCGGTACCTGCCGCGATATCTACGCCGGCGGCACCTTCAAGCTCAAGGACCCGCGCGAGGTCCTCCGCGAGGCCGACCGCGGCGAGTACCTCGTCATCGCCTCCACCCTCATCGCCATCCAGAACCTCGACGAGTCGGGCTCCGGCGGCGGCGGCTCGGTCTCCTGCTCCCTCCGCGCCGTCAAGTCCGACCGACCCTTCCGCCCCAACCGCTCCACCCCCAAGCCCGTCATCCCCGGCCCGCAGACCGCCATGGTCGTCGGGCCCGACGGCCAGGAACTCCAGGTCGACGAGTTCGGACGCGTCCGCGTCCGCTTCATGTGGGACCGCTACGGCACCGAAAAGCCCGAGGACTCCTCCGCGTGGATCCGCGTCTCCCAGCCCTGGGCCGGCAAGAGCTATGGCGCGATGTTCATCCCCCGCGCCGGGCACGAGGTCATCGTCGAGTTCCTGGAGGGCGATCCCGATCGCCCCATCATCACCGGGCGCGTCTACAACTTCGACAACAAGGTCCCCTACGCCCTCCCCGCCAACAAGACCATCAGCACCATCCGCACCGATTCCTCGCCCCACTCCGGCGGCTACCACGAAATCCGCTTCGAGGACAAGGACGGCAGCGAACAGCTGATGATCCACGCCCAGCGCCGCATGGACCTCACCGTCAAGGCCAGCCTCTACGAGAGCGCCTACGGCAACCGCGAAGAAATCGTCGGTTACGAGGACAAGGGCGACCACAACACCACCGTCTGCGGCGACACCAACGACCACCGAAAAAAGGGCACCTTCTACAAGATTGAAAAGGTCGTTAACAAGACCGTCGTCGAGGACGTCGTCGAAGACTTCCAGAAGACGCAGACCACCAAGGTCGCCGAGCGCTACACGCTCAACGCCAAGGAAATCGTCGAAGAGTCCAGCGACAAGCTGAGCTTGAAGAGCGGCAAGGTCACGGTCCAGGGCTCCTCCGGCGTCCATCTCAAGGCCGGCGACATCTGCATCGAGGGCACCCAGTCCATCAACCTCAAGTGCGGCGGAAACTTCGTCGTGATCGACGCCGCGGGCGTCACGATCAAGGGCAGCACCGTCATGATCAACTCGGGCGGGTCCGCCAAGGCCGCCGACGGCCCGGAGAGCGCTGCGGACGCCACCATCGAGGAACCCTTCGATGCCTACGCCGCCACCACCGCCGTGCCCGGCAGCGCTTCGGGCTGGGGTGGCGGCGGAAGCTCGCGCTCGCGCACGACCCGCACCGTCACGATGGTCCACGCGCCCGATCCACCGCCTCCCCCGACACCCGGCACCATCGATCGCGGGCCGACCGGCACCGCCGACGAGATCGAACTCGTCGAGGTCGTCGAGGTCACGGGCACCAAGGCCGCTGGAACACCGACCGCGCCCACCGAGGCCCGGCGCCAGTACATCAACCTCAACCGCACCGTCTCGGGCAACCAGGTGAAAGAGAACGGGCGCGCCATCTTCATCAAGGCCAAGATCCGCTGGCGCGATTCCGCCAAAACCGATTCGCTGGCGGGCAAGAAGGTCCGCTTCTACAACGTGCCCGACGGCGGCAATCGCGCCGCCGCCCAGCTCAAGGACACGCTCCGCTGTGGCTTCGACGGGCCCAACATCGCCGACGTCAAGGTCGAAACCACCCAGGCCGACGGCTGGACGCCCGTCATCGAGTTCCACACCTCGCGCTTCGGCGGCGACATCTTCAACCTCAAGGCCACCCTCGAAACAACCAACACCGGCGGGCTCGACGCCGGTACCTACACCGTCTGGCGCAAGATCCTCTACGAGGTCGACAATATGGCTCGCCCGGGCGGCGGCAGCTACGCCGACATCTCCAACGGCATCCAGAACGACCTGATCGCCAAGCACGCCGGCGTGTTCAACGAGGTCGTCGCCGTCGGACAGGACAGCACCCCGGCCCACAGACGCGTCCACGACACCAACGACGCCATCACCTTCGCCAACAACTGCGCTCAGGGAGGCGGGAACAACTACTTCCACCTCGTCTACGTCGACACCATCACCATGGGCACCGAGGACAAGTCGATCAGCTTCAATAATTTTACGTCGGGTCCGCCTGCCAACCGACTCACCGGCTCCATCCCCGCACGCGACGCCGAGTTCTTCGCCAATGAACCCGCGTGGATCCGTTCCGCCACCTGGGTCGACGCCAACGACGCCACCCGCACCGGCACCATCCCCGCCGCCAAGTTCTCCACGCCCCGCTCGACCGGCGAGTACGCACGCCCCGTCAGCGAAGGCGGGGACTACGACCGGTGGGAGTTCGACTTCGACCTCGGCGGTACCGGCATCAACAACGGCGATACCGTCAACATCACCATCAACTACCGCTGCCGAAACATGCTCAGCGGCGTCCAGACCGGCCAATCCACCACCGTCGGCATGCGCTTCCGCGAACGCCGCCGTCGCGAGAACAACGCCTTCGACGTCGCCAACGCGACCCTCCAGACCTCCGTCCACGAATCCACGCACGCGTTCGGCCTGGCCTCTACCAAGCTCCCCACCGGCGCCGCCAACCCCGCCATCGACGGCTCCAACGCCCACTGCACCTTCAACGCCACCTGCGTCATGACCCCCGCGCTCCACGAGCACACCGACATGTGCCCGCGCTGCCAGGAAAACGTCCGCGCCCGAAACCTCGCCACCCTCCCCGTCGATACAGACGCCGCGATGTAGTCCAAGGCACGCCCGTGCCCAATGCCCACGGTTGACCACATGCAGACAACCCAACCCGAACGCGTCGCGATCCCCTCCATCTTCGGCGATGGCGTGCCGCGCTGTCCCCAGATCCCCGCCAAAGCGGCGCTGATGCTGAACGTCGTGCCCGCCGCACGCGACGGCGCGCCCACCACCGGCGCGCTCGGCGCCGTCACGCTCACGCCGCGGCAGTCGCAGGTCTACGGCGCCAGGTCCGATCAGTTCCTGCGCCTCATCGCCTTCGATTCGCTCACCGGCCAACTCTGGCAACGCACCACCATGCGCCCGCACGCGGCCCCCATCGGTCCCGCCCGCGCCTTCAACCCCGCCAAGCCGCCGCGCCCCCCGTCGGGCGCGCTCGTCCCCGACGGCTTCGCCCACCAGTTCGCCGTCGACCTTCCCGCCGCCCTCTCGCTCCCCGCCGACGCCGCCCGCTACACCTGCGTCGCGTGGCTGGACGAGCTCGTGAGCGAAGCGAGCGTATGCCTGGTCGAGGAGAACAAGGCCCGCTTCGGCGTGCCGCCCGTCTCACCAGAGCCCGCCAGCGCCACGCCCGTTCATATCCGCGCCGTCGCCGGCTCGCCCGAGCGCGCGGACGGCAAGGTCGTTCTCAAAGCCGCTCCCTCCGATTCCGACGCCAAGATCGGGCGCGTGCTCGGTTCGATCGGTCCGGGTGTGCTCCCCAAGGTCGCGCCGGGCGTGGCCGCCGCACCCAAGTACCTCGCCGTTCTGTTCGTCTCCGCGCTCACGCACCAGCTCGCGTGCAAGGTCGCGCGCCTTCCCGGCGCGCTCTTCGACGAATCCGGCTGCGGCGAGTTCGATTTCGAAGCGATCGACTTCTTCCCCGACGCCACGTGGCGCTACGAGAAGCCCGAGCCGTGCTTTGCGATCTGCGTCGCCGGCGGCACAGTCTCGAACGCCGTCACGATCATGCCCGAAGGCTGGAAGGACTGATCGCGTTTGACGCGATCCGCGCGGGCGGCTCGCTCCTAAACTGCCCGCGACAGGAGCCGCGCATGGGCAAAAAGGCCGCCACACAACCGGGTCTCGCTGAAAAACCGGCTTCGGATTCCCAGGCCGCGCCGCCCGCCCGCGTGCTCGTCGGCGTCATCATGGGCTCGCGCTCCGACTGGGAGACGATGCAGCACGCCGACACCACGCTCGATGAACTGGGCGTCGCGCACGAGTGCATGGTCGTCTCCGCTCACCGAACGCCCGACTGGCTCTTCGAGTACGCCGCGAACGCCGAAGCCCGCGGCATCGAGGTCATCATCGCCGGCGCCGGCGGGGCCGCCCATCTCCCCGGCATGTGCGCCAGCCAGGGCCTCATCCCCGCGCTCGGCGTCCCCGTCGAGAGCAAATCGCTCAAGGGCATGGACTCGCTCCTCTCCATCGTGCAGATGCCCGGCGGCGTGCCCGTCGGCACCCTCGCGATCGGCAAGGCCGGCGCGATCAACGCGGCGATCCTGGCCGCCTCGATTGTCTCGTCGTCACGCCCCGAACTCCGCGAGAAGTTGCGTGCCTTCCGCAAGGCCCAGACCGACAAGGTGCTGGGCGATCGCGATCCGAGGAAATAGAGCGGTTTCAGTTCAAACGGCGCGTCTCCCCATTGCCCATTCCCTATGGCCCATTGCCGCAGGGCTGCACTCGACGCTCCACTTCGAGCGAAACCGCTATAGAAGTTGTTGAGCGAGAAAGCCGCGGCTCTCACGACAGCACATTCACCGAGTCAGCCAGCGCCTCGACGTGCGGCAGGCTTCGCATCAGTTCCTCGCGCGTGTCGCGGCGCAGCGTGAGGTGCCCGACCTTGCGCCCCGGGCGAGGTTCCTTGGCGTAGTGGTGCAGGTGCGTGCCCTGGATCGCCATCGCCGCGGCACGCTCCGGCAGCCCGCCGATCAGGTTGATCATCGCGCTGTGCCCGACAGGCGCGGTCGAGCCGAGCGGCAGCCCGCTGATCGCGCGAAGGTGATTCTCGAATTGGCTCGTCTCCGCGCCCTCGATGGTCCAGTGCCCGGAGTTGTGGACGCGCGGCGCGATCTCGTTGGCGATGAGGCGCGCGCCGGCTCCCTCGCCCTCGACGAAGAACTCGACGGCCAGCACGCCGACGTAGTCCAGCGCCTTGGCGATCGCGCCGGCGTACCGACGCGCGTCGTCCTCCAGATGGCCGGGCCAATCCAAGGGTGCGATCGAGCGCTTGAGGATGCCCCTTGTGTGGACGTTCTCGACGAGCGGATAAAACGCGGTCGATCCGTCGAGCCCGCGCGCGCACAGCATCGACGCCTCGCGCGAAAACGCGATCCGGCGCTCGAGCACGCAGGGTTGCTCGCGCACGGCCTGCCACGCGGCAACAAGCGACGCGTCGTCGGTGTGGTCAAGGCGGGCCTGACCCTTGCCGTCGTAACCCAGGCGGCAGGTCTTCATGATCGCGGGCGCGCCGACGCGCCGGGCCGCTGCCCGCAGTTCATCGATCGTGCGCACGATCGCGAACTCGGGCACGGGGATGGAGAGCGAGGTGAAGAGCGTCTTCTCGTTGGCGCGATCCTGTCCGGTGGCGAAGGCGCGCGGCCCGGGGCGCACGGGGACTCGCGGCGCGAGCGTCTCGAGGGCGGCGACGGGGACGTTCTCAAACTCGCAGGTAACCAGGTCCAGGCCGCGGGAGAATGCATTGAGCGCGTTGGGGTCGTCGTAGCGTCCGACGATGAGCTCGCCGCAATCGCGCGAGGGTGATTCTGGCGCGGGGTCGAGGAAGCGGAAGCGCAGGGCGAGCGGGAGACCGGCGAGCGCGGTCATGCGGGCGAGTTGTCCGCCGCCGAGGATGCCGATGAGCATGGCGACAGGATAGCGACGGAGCGGCGTTCCGCGCCGATACGTTTGCGCGGTTCGATCATCGACCCACGGTTCACATCGACGCGATGCCCGTACGCGGCGTGGAGAATCGCGTCTGGCCACCAAGGCCATCACCAGATGAAACGAAGGCGCCCCGCGTCGGGGATCGGGATGGATCCGGGCTTGGGCGCGGGGAAGTACACGCAGAAGGCACGCCCGACGAGCAGGTCGCGGTGCACGACGCCGACGGTGTCGTCGATCTGGCTGGCGGTGAAGGGGTCGACGTCGGTCCAGAGGCGCGAGTCGGCGGAGGCGGCGCTGTTGTCGCCGCAGAACACGAATTGATCGGCCGTGAGGATGGCGCAGGCCTCGGGGTGGGTGCCCAGGCCGTAGACGTTGTCGGGGCGTTGGCGCGGCTGGTAGTGGAGGTCGCGGTCGAGGGCGGAGCGGTGGATGGTGAACTTTGAGCCGCTGAACTCGAAGCGGAACGAGGCTTGGCGGTAGCGGGCGGGGGCGTAGAGGGGCCATTGGCCGCGGGTCTTGTTCTCTTCGGCGAGGGCGTCGTCGACGGAGATGCCGGTCGAGGCCAGGACGCGCTCGGCGGGCGACCAGTCGTAGCCGGCCTCAACGATGCGGCCGCCATCGATCCAAAGCGAGAGGGTCTGATCGACGTGCCAGAACTCGACGGCGGTGGCTCGGCCGGGCTTGAGGGCGGTCTCGGGGAGATCGACGCTGGCGAGGTCCTTCCACGCGGGGTCGGCGTTGTCCTTGGACGGCGCGGGCCTCATGCGGAGGATCGCCTGGCCCCCGGAGAGGTCGGCGCGGAACTCGTGTCCGCGCGCAAGGAGGAGCGCGGACATGGTGAGGGCGTCGGCGTCGGGCGTGAGGGTGCAGCGGGCGCGGATGTCGGAGACGGGGAAGCAGATGAGATGGGCCACGCCGGTGCCCATCTTCACGACCGGCCCGGGCGGCACGGGGTAGTTGGCGACCTGGTACCACTCGTTGTACGCGGTCCAATCGGTGATCGGGCGGTTGGTCCATTCCAGCGCGGTGGGAGTGGCGGCGTCGAAGCGGTAGTGGGCGTTGGCCTTGCCCGGCTCGCCGAAGTTCCAGCCGGAGGTCGTGCCTTTCCACGGCGGCGTGAACTGACCCTTGCCCTGCTGGGCGTCCCAGGGGGTGTATTGGCTGTCGAACATCGGCTGCCAGACGGCCCGCTGCACGCGTTCGGGCTTGCGCGCGATCCGCCAGCCCTCGCCGGCCCAGGCGTTGGTTTCCTTTTTCTGATCGTCGGTGGGGCGGCGGGTGAAAACATCGCCGTCGATGAAGGCGACCTGCTCGCCGGGGAGGGCGACGAGGCGCTTGATGTAGTTGTTCTGCGAGCCCGGGGCCTCGCCGGCGGTGGGCCCTGGGTACTTGAAGACGACGACATCGAAGCGCGAGGGATCGAAGAAGGAATAGACGCTCTTCAAAACGAAGATGCGATCGCCCGAGCGGGTAGGGATGTCGACGTCGCGGCCTTCGCGCCCGCTCATCGGGTCGTGGACAACAACTGGCTCCATCGCGGTTCCCTGGCGCGGCTGGGGCGTCTGCGTATTGCCGACGAACTTCCACGGATTGACGGCCCAGTCGTAGCCGGAGTGCTTGTCGTCAAAGCGGAGGTGCGCGCCCATGAGCGTGGGGGCCATCGACCCCGTCGGGATCATGAACGGCTCGAGCACGAAGCCGCGGAAAACGAACGCGACGACGAACGCGATGACCAGCGAGATCACGGTTTCCTTGATGGAGGAGTGGGGTTTGGCGGGCGTGGCGTCGGCGCCGGAGGCTGGGTTGGTCGGGGTGTCGGTTGAAGTGGGGGGCATGGAGTCCTCGGGAGTGATGCTCGCGCGTCCTGCTCAACCTACGTCATCGGCGGGCAGATGGATCGCCCGCCAGCGGATGAACGGCTAGGCGCCCTGAATGGGGCCGGGCGGGGGGCCGCCCTGACCCGACGACGGGCCGCCTGGCTGGTTGCCGGGAGGTCCACCCGGGCCGCGGCGGCGCCGGCGGCGGCGGCGCTTGCGGGGCTGGCCCGAAGGGTCCATGTCACTTAGCCCGCCTTGGCCACCCGCTCCGGCGGCGGGACCGTCGGGGCCGAAGTCGTGGTCGCCCGCATCGGTCTCGATGTCGTCAAAGATGTCGTCGGCATCGATTGGAGCGGGGCGAGGTTGGTTGGGGATGGGCTGATCGGGTCGTGGTTGATTGGGCGGGGGCTGATTGGGTGTGCCCGGGCGTTGATCGGGGCGCGGGCCGCGGGCGCTGGGATCCCGCGGTCCTTGATCTCGAGGCCCCTGGTCGCGCGGACGTTGATCCCGCGGTCCTTGCTCTCGAGGCCGTTGGTCGCGGCGATCGCGCTGGCCGCCTTCGCGGGGTCCCATATCGCGCGGTCCCTGCTCGCGTGGGCGCTGGTCGCGGGTATCGCGCGAGTCTGGTCGCGGGTCCGGCGGGCGTCCTTCGCCGCGGGCTTCGGGCCTGGGGCCGGGGCGAGGGCCACGCGTGTCGCGCGAATCACGCGGACTTGGCATCGCCCGGACGGGCGCGACGGCGTTCACGGGCGCGGTGAGCTCCTCGACGGGGACGGCGACCTGCTTGATCTTGCCGTCGGCCTCGAGTTCGTCGAGTTCGACGAGCACGAGCTGTGTCAGGATCTGCGAATCGATGACCAGGCCGTCGCCCTCGGGCGTGCCCACGCGCGACTTCTTCTTGGGAAGGCGCTTGCGGAGATCGTCGTAGGTCTCGTCCTCGTATCGGAGGCAGCACATGAGCCGCCCGCAGCGCCCGGAGATTTTGAGCGGGTCGAGCGTGGCCTTCTGGATCTTGGCCGACTTCATCGACACGGGCTTGAGGACTTTGAGGAAGTTCTTGCAGCAGCAGTACTGCCCGCACTTTTCGTAGTCGGCGGTCAGGCGGGCCTCGTCGCGCGAGCCGACCAGGCGCAGGTCGACGCGGACCTTGAAATCCTGCTGGAGGACGCGGACCAATTCGCGGAAGTCGACGCGCTCTTCGGAGAGATAGAAGACGGTGAGGCGCTCGCCGCCCAGGATCGGCTCGACGTCAACGACCTTGCAGGGGAGGCGCAGTTCCTGGGCGCGGGCCTTGGCGATCGCGCGGAGCTCGTGCTTGGATTGTTCGAGCTTGGCCTGGGCGTCGAGGTCTTCCGGGGTGGCGATGCGGAGGACCTTGCCGTCGGTGAAGAAGGGGTAGTCGCGTCCGCCGGAGTTCTCGATGTACTCGAGCATCTCCTGGCGGCTGACGCTCTTGGAGCAGCCGGAGTTCGGGCAGGTGCTGGCGAGCATCTCGCCCAGCTCCGTGCCGCGGTGGGTGCGGACGACGAGCTTTGACCCGCACCCGGGCTTGATGTCGCCGCTGGAGGGGAACTCGCCGACGAGCTTCATGGCGCCGAAGCGGACGACAAGGGTCTTGGGAGCCTTGAGGCTCTCATAGAGCTTGCGGTCCTCCTCGTGGAGGGCGGCAAGGTCGGCCTCGAATTGGGGGAGTGGGACGATGGGCATAGTGGCCCTGTGGGGGCGGATGAGGGTAGGGGCGTTGTGGCAGTGAGGCGGGGGGGGCGGGATTCCCGGTCGAAGGCGGTCAGCGCGCGGGGCTGAGTGCCCTTGGGCGCAGGCGGGACAGGCGTTGATCCGCCCAGCACGCCATCGGGAACGAGAGCAAGCAAAGGAACTCGAATCCTGCGGCGTTCACAACGAGCGTCAGAATTCCCATAATGACAAGCGGAATGACTACGTGCTTCGGGGGCTTCGGAGAGCCGTGCTTCGCGAACGTCTCAGGCTTGTAGAGTAACTGCGAACCGAATCCCGCGATCATGCCCACGCCTGTCAGGTATTGGACGCCGTCCATGACTGTCATGGCACGACTCCAAGCGGGCCGCCGCGAAGCGATCAGTCAAGTCAATTGTACCGAGTTGGCTTGTGCTCGCGAAGCCGATCCTGGCTCACTTCCCCTTCTTCTTGAAGATCGAGTCCAGGCCCTTCTGGAGCAGGTCCTCGGGCTTGGCGTTGTCGATCGCCTGCTTGGCGAGGAGTTCGAGGTCGGGCTCGGTCTTGGCTTTGCCGAAGGAGCCCTTGGTGCGGAAGGGGATCATGAGCCCGTCGTTCTTCTTCTTATCTTGTTCTTTCTTGCCGCCCAGGATGTCTCCCAGCACGCCGCCGAGGTTGGCCTTGCTGACGAGCTTGGCGGTTTCCTCGCTGAGCGCGCCGAGCGGAATCCAGGTGATGACGTCGACCTTCTTCTGAACCAGATCGACCTTGCCCTCGGTCGCGAGCTTGAACTCGCCGAGCGGCAGGGCCCACGGTGCATATTCCGCCACGCCGTTCGTGATCGTGATCGACATGGGCTCGAGCTTGTTGCCGACCGAGGCCATGGTCTTCTGGGCCGCGAGGTTGAGGATCGGGCCGAACTGCTCGCTGGCGGTGAACTTGGCCTGGCCGGGGTCGATCTGGATCTGCCCGTTGAGCTTGGCCATGTCGCTGTCGAGCGGCACGCGCAGCGCGCTGGCGACGATGGTCGCGGGCTGATCGGTCTTGAGCTTCTCGATCGACCCGACGAGCGGCATGCCGGTAACGAAGCGCGAGGCCAGCGCCTGCGTCACCTCGATGATCGAGATGTTGAGCGGCTCGCTGATGGCAAACACGCCCGCGCCCGAGTTGCCCTTCACCTTGGCCTTGGCGCGCTCGCTGCCGGCCTCGAGCGAGAGTGATCCGCCGGTCTTGGAGAAGTTCTCGGCCCGGAGCGAGACGGAGGTGGTGGGGCCCAGCGCGTCGACCAAGAGGCCGTTCTGCTGCGCCAGCGCATCGACCAGTGCCGTGGGAACGATGGGCATGTCGCCATTGGCGGTGAGCGTGGCGGCGTCGGCGTTGACGTTCCCGTTCCTGTCGGCGAGGTTGGAGACGTTGCCGACCAGTGAGATCTTCTGGGCCGCGGCGGGCTTGCCCGCCTGGGCCGTGCCCGGCGCTTCGACGGACTCAACCGCGACGTTGAACGCGATGGCGCTGGCGGCGTCGGCGGCGGGCGGCGTGGTCAGCGTGACGCGCGTGTTGCCGAGCTTCATCCGCTGCCCATCCGGGAGCGTCAGGTCGAGCGACGGGATGATGGCGTTCATGGCGAGCTCGAACACGCCGGGCTTCAGCGGGCCGACGGGCTGCGTGGGATCGGTGCCTTTGCTGATCGCGAACTTGCCGAGCGTGAGCGAGACCGGCGCGGGCGCGAGGAGCTTCATCGCCTTGCCCGAGGAGTCGGGCTTGAAGACGTGGGCGTTGGCAAACTCCGGGTCGAGCTGCCAGTTGATCTTCACCTCGCGGTCGCTCTTGATGCGATCGGGAAGGACCGCCAGCTTCATCGGCCCGTCGAACTTCATCTTGGGAGACAGCACCGCGATTTCGGCATCGATCGTCTGACCTCCGGCGGCCGGCCTGATCTTCACGTTCGCGTCGACGCTCGTCGTCGGCCCAAGTGCGCCCACGAGCAGGCCGGGCTGCGCGAGGAATCCGTCGAGCTTGTCGTTGCGGAGGTCGGCGATCTTCGCGACCGCGTCGAGGTTTCCCACGCTGACCTGGCCCTTGCTGGATGTGAGGTCGCCCGTGGCCTTGCCGGTGACCACGCCGCTGACCGCGCCGGGGCCGGTGAGGATCTTCATCGAGAAATCGGCGGCCAGAGGCTTGGTCCACGCCGCGTCGGACGAACCGAGCAGCGAACCCGGCGCCTTGACGAGCAGGGCCATGTCCTCCACGCCGATCTGCCCCATGTCGCGGACGCCGCCGTTTTCCTGCTTGAGCTTGAAGCCTTGCGCGATGGTCTGGCCGGGCATGTTGAGGCTGAGCTCGACCTCGCCCGCGCGGGCGAAGTCGGGCTTGGCATCCGATCCCATGGGGATCGAGAGCGGCTTGACGCCGAGCGTGATCTTGGCGGGATTGACAAGCGTCGGGCCGTCCTTCAGGTCCGGCGCGAACATCGCCATGAGCGTGGCGAGCGTGGAGGGCGCGAGCGTGGTTTCAACGCTCGTCGCCGCGATGGCGATCGCGTCCTTGGCGAGCTTGGCCTGCGTGCCGGCCTTCAGATTCTGACCGTTGGCCGCGACCGTGAGCGCCACGGCGTCGGCGCTCTCCGCGCCGCCCTTCACATTCACGTTCAGCGTCGGACCCACGACCTCGTTCATGAGCTTCGCAAGATCAAGGCCCGGCTTGCCGTCCGCGCCGGGCTTGCTGGGCACCAGCCCCGCGATCGCGGTGGGAACGTCGCGGAGGTCGAGCTGGCCCACGGGGCGCGCGCCGCCCGGGTTCACGTCGAGCGTGCCGTCGGCCTTGTTCGAGAGCAGGCCCGGCACGTCGAACGCGCCCGTCGCCGCGAACGGCTTGCCCGCGTAATTCATCGACGAGTTCAGGTCGACGCGCGGCGCCTTGCCCGGGCTCAGGCCCGCGGCGAGCGTCACCTTCGCGATGTCCACCGCCCCCGCGCCCTTGGCAGGGGTCATCGAAAGGCCATCAAGATCGACGCGGAGGGACGCCCTGGACTTGTCGATCAGCGGCTGGCGCGACTTCTCATGCAGCGGAAGGTCGAGATCGGTGATCGAGAGCGTGGCGCTCCCGCGCGGCGCGATGGAGGCGCCCGAATCGGCCACGAAACGCCCGGCGAGCTGCCCGACCTGCGCGAGCGACACGCGCACGCCGTCCTTGGCCGACTTGAGCGACGTGCCGTCGTACGCCAGCGCGCCCGCGGCCTTCACATTGGCGCTGGTCACGCCGAACGTGAGATCAACCGCGTTGGCGGCCGCGGTCTTCGCTCGCACGTCAACATCCAGCGTCGGGCCGATGTCCTTGGGAAGATCGAGCTTGGCGCTCTGCACGAAGGGCTGCGCGATCGCGGTCGCCACGCCCTGCAAGAGCAGCTTGGCGTCGAGCGCGCCCGGCGCACCCTTCACCGGCGCGCCCTTGTCGTCGAGCAATCCCGACGCGACGGCGTCGAGCGTCAGCACGCCCGCGTTCTGGTTGCCGATTTTCGCGTCAGTCTTGGCGCTTACCTTCACCGTTCCGCCAAGGTCCGGCGCCTCGACGCGCAGCGCCAGGGGCGCGACACGCAGCGCACTGGGCGCGGCATTGGGATCGAGCTTGATGGTGCCGATGGTCTCGCCCGCGGCGAGCGTGAGCTGCACCGCCCCGCCGCGAAGGTCGGCCGCGCCGCCCTCGGGGATCTTGATCTTGAGCGCATCGAGAGAGACGGACACATCGGGCACGCTCGTGAGCGTGACCGTGCCGGACTTGGCGAGCGATTCGTCGATCTGGGGCGCGAGCGTGCGGATTGCCGAGCCGTCGATCTTGATCACGCCCGGCTTGCTGGCGGTCAGCACGTTGTCCGCGATGTTGAGGGTGAGATCGGCGTTGACGTGGGCCGCCGTCGCCTTCACGAGCGCGTCGGCGTTCTTGGCGTTGCCCTTGACGACGATGGAGGCGTCGAGCGTCGGGCCCACGCCCTTGGCGAGCCGCCCGCCCATGCCCGCCAGCGCGTCGGCGACAGCGAGCGGGGCGTTCTTGATGTCGATGGCCGCGTCGATCTTCGCGGTGGTGGGGGAGAGCTTGCCCGAGGCGTCGGCCAGGCCGTCGACGCGCCCGTTGATATTGATCGATCCTGTGGACCCGCCGCCGCTGGTGGTGGCCGCGAGCTTGAGGAGCGCCGCCGTGCCGCCCTGCGCCGGGCCGATCTCGGCTTCGCCCTTGACATCGCTGACTTTCACCTCGCCGGTCTGCGCGCCCTCATCGCGGTAGGTGAGATCGATCCTGTCGATCAACAACTTGGCCTTGAGCGAAGGCGGGAGCGTGGAGGATGGCGCTGCCCCGCCGGACGACGCGGGCGTGGCTGGCTGGTTCGCGGGCTTGCCCGCGCCTTGGACCTTCGGCTCCAGCGCGCGATCGAGGTTGGTCGTGCCATCCGCGAAGCGCGTGAGCGACGCCTGGCCGGAGACCGTGATGACGCCCACGTCCTTGCCCGACGCGGCCGTCATCAGCGTGAACAGCCCCGACGAAATCTCGACCTTGACGCGGGCGACCTGGTTGCTGGCGGCCGTCCCCTTGGGATCAAGCAGCGTGATGTCACCGATGGTCTGCGGCCCGCCCCACGAGAAGCTGGCCTTGTCGACCTTCACGCCGCCCGCGATCGAGTCCTTCGCCGCGCTCTCGATGAAGCCCGGCGCCATGCTCCCGGCGATGGTGGGGAGCAAAGCGACAAGCACGACCAGCGCGACGACGAGCACCGCCGCGAGGATGCCGATGATCTTCAGGATCGAGCGCTTCTTTGGGGGCTTGGGGCTCGTGGCGCCTTCCCAGAATTGCTCGTTGGACGTGCCGCCGGAGTTGGTGCTGGCCATGCCAAGAGATTAGGCGAGGCGGGCGCGAGATTGCGTCGGCGGGGCGGCCGACTTGAGCGCCGAAAAGCAGAGAAACACGGAGGGAATCGGGGGTGTCAGCGGCCCCTGCGCTTCGCGCTCAATTCCCTCTACTTCTCTTCCTTCACCTTGAACTCCGCGTCGATCACGTCGTCCTTCCCTCCGCTGGGCTTGGACTCCGTCGTCGCGCCGGCGGCACCGGCACCAGCCCCGCCCGCGGCCCCACTTGCGGCCTTGGCGGCCTCGGACTCGTATACCACCTTGCCCAGCTCCTGGGCCGCCTTTTCCAGCTCGCTTATCGCGGCCTGGAGCGCCGCCTTGTCGTCTTCCTTGATCTTGCCCTCGACGTTCGAGATCGCTGATTCGATCCGTCCGCGAACATCGCTCGACACCTTCGCGCCGTACTCCTCCAGATGCTTGCGCGTCTGGATCACCATCGCGTCGGCCCGGTTCTTCAGGTCGATCAGCTCGCGCCGCGCCTTGTCCTCGGCCGCGTGCGCCTCGGCGTCACGCTTCATCCGCTCGATCTCGCTCTTGTCAAGGCCGCCGCTGTTGGTGATCTTGATGTCGGCCTTCTTGCCCGCCTTGGTGTCGGTCGCCGTCACCGTCAGGATGCCGTTGGCGTCGAGGGCGAACTCGACCTCGATCTGCGGCAGGCCGCGCGGCGCCGGCGGGATGCCCGAGAGTTCGAACTGGCCGAGGGTGCGGTTGTCCTTGGCGA
>OEIV010000527.1_pt1 | contig 20673 bp, 21 predicted proteins | sample 1539231 | NCBI WGS metagenome assembly OEIV01 (sample SAMN03794762, study PRJEB22550) | activated sludge metagenome | feature: wastewater treatment plant; material: activated sludge; isolation source: Wastewater treatment plant of a petroleum refinery complex | place: Argentina: Buenos Aires ...
CGCCGCCGATGCCCTCCTGGCGCTCGGCGTGCCCGAGAGGCTCGCTGGTCCGCTCGGCTATGGCGTCGTCATCGCGCTCATCACGTATCTCTCTGTCATCGTCGGCGAGCTCGTGCCGAAGACCCTCGCGCTGCGCAATGCGGAAGGCATCGCCTGTGCGGTCGCTCCGGCCATGACGCTATTTTCGCGGATCGCCGCCCCGGCGGTCTGGCTACTCGATGCCTCGACACGGCTCGTGTTCCGCATGCTCGGCCAGACGACCGAAAGCGACGCCCATATCACCGACGAAGAGATTCGCACGCTGATCTCGGAGGCGGAGTCGGCCGGCGTCATCGAAAAGGGCGAGCGCACGATGATCGCCGGCGTCATGCGGCTTGCCGACCGCGCCGTCGTCGGCCTCATGACGCCGCGTTCCGAAGTCGATTGGATCGATGTCACCGCGTCCGAGGAGGACATCAAGGCCCGACTCGTCGCCACAACGCACTCGCGGCTTCCGGTCGGAGAGGGTTCGCGGGATGCGCTCATCGGTGTCGTGCAGACCCGCGAACTGCTCGCCGGCATGCTGTCTGGCCGTCCCTTCGACGTGCGTTCCGCCATCCGCCATGCACCGATCATTCCCGAAACGACGGAAGCGCTCGACGTGCTTGCGATACTGCGCGAGGCCGCGGTGCCGATGGCGCTCATCCACGACGAGTATGGGCACTTCGAAGGCCTAGTGACGCCCGCCGACATTCTCGAGGCCATTGCCGGCGTATTCAAGTCGGACACCGAGGGTGTGGACTCGCATGCGGTCGAGCGCGACGACGGATCGTGGCTGCTCTCCGGCGCGATGCCGGCGGACGAGTTGCGCGATCTGCTGGGCATCGCGCTTCCCGATCCGCGAAACTATGAGACCGTCGCGGGCTTCATTCTCTCGCATATGCAGCACCTGCCGAAAACGGGTGAGCACATTGAGAGCAATGGATGGCGCTTCGAGGTGATCGACCTCGATGGCCGCCGGATCGACAAAGTGCTCGCGAGCCGCATCAAGCCCGCGCGCCGTCCGCTGTGATGCACGGTGACGTGATGCGGGCCGGCGTTACGCGCTGGAAGCGACCGCGCCCAAAGCTCTCGCATTCGACCGGGGTGCCTGCGAGTAGTGCCACCCCGACCGGATGAAGGCATTGAGCGCTGCACCTCTCGGCCGTTAGCACCCTAGAGCATCATCCGATCAGGGGAACCACTCATGGTTCCGACTGATCGGATAGCGCTCTAACCGAACTTGAACAGCACGCCGAAACCGCCGCGCGGGTAGTTCCACTCGATGTCGCCGCTCGCCTCCGCCATCACACGGCAGGTGCCGCACTCCATGCAGCCGTCCGGCGTGACCTCGACCTGACCCGAGTCGTTCAAGGCATAGCAGCCCGCGGGGCAGACCTTGGTGAGGGCCAGCAACGCGGCCGAGGGAACCTCGTGCGGCATCACTTTGATGTGCGGGCGCCCCGTGTCGACGAGGTAGCGGTTCTGATAGAGCTTGTCCTCGACGCGGACAGCCTGCTCGGCCATGGCCATTGGTGCACTCCTCTTCCCTGTCGATTGAACCATCATGTGAACTATCGCGCGGCCGCGTCGTGGTTGGCGGCCGCGTTCGTCCGATCAGCGCCAGCCGCGCGCCATCGAGAAGGCGTCGCTGACGAGCCCGGTGAAGCGCCGCGCCGAGAAGAACGACTTCACAATGGCGTTCTCCTTGGCCTTTTTGTCGACACCGTCGACGCGGAACCACGTCTGCCTCGCACTCGACAGGAGCTGCGGATAAGTTGTGAACAGGTGCTTGTTCTCGAGCGCGTGCGGCAGGTTCTTGTACTTCTTCAGGTCCTTCATCACGAACGACTCGTCGAGCTTCTTCTTGTAGATCGCAAGGTTCTCGGCGGTCATGGGATCGCGTCGCGTCTTGATCTGCGCGATCGTCTCGGCGGCGATGCGTCCCGTCGTCATGGCGAGGTTGGAGCCTTCGCGATGCACCGCGTTGACGAACTGTCCGGCATCGCCGACCACCAGCCACCCGTCGCCGAACAGTTTGGGTATTGCGCGATAGCCGCCTTCCGGAATCATGTGCGCGGCATACTCCTTCACCTCCGACCCCGACAGCAGCGGCACAGCGGAGGGATGCGACTTGAACCGCTCGAGCAGGCCATAGGGCGTCTCGCTGGTCTCCGCGAAATCGGAGATCAGGCAGCCGATACCGACGGCGAGCGACTCCTTGTTGGTGTAGATGAAGGCGGTTCCCGTCATGCCTTTCGTGATCGTACCAGCAGCCTCGATGACGACACCTTCGTCACCCTTGAGGTTGAAGCGCGCCTCGATCGTCTCCTGCGGCAGGAAGTGCATTTCCTTTACGGCGAGCGCGACGGTCTTTGGCGCGGGCACCTCGCGCAACCCGGCACGCGCACCGAGAAGGCCGTTGACGCCCTCGGCAAGCACCACGACATCCGCCTTGATGAAGCCGCCGACCCGATCGGTCCTGACGCCGATGACGCGGCCCGTATCGTCCTGCACGAGCTCCGTCACCGTCGTCTCGCAGATGACGAGCGCACCCGCCGCCTGCACGCGCTTGGAGAACCACTTGTCGAATTGCGCCCGGATGATCGTGTAGCGGTTGGGCTTCTCCTCGTTGAAATCGTCCGAGCGGTACTGCATCGCCGTCGTCGAGCGATCATCCATCATCCAGAGGCGCTGCTCGATGACGTGGCGCTCGAGCGGGGCATCCTCGCGGAAATCAGGGATGAGCTGCTCCAGGGCATCCGAGTAGAGGATTGCACCCTGCACGTTCTTCGAGCCCGGGTACTCGCCCCGCTCGAGTTGCAGCACCTTCAGTCCGCGTTGCGCCATTGTCAGCGCGCACGCGTTGCCGCCCGGACCGGCACCAACGACGATGGCGTCGAAACGTTCCTCGATCATGGTGAGCCCCTTCAGCTGGCCAGCCGGTTGACACTGAGACGCGCGCGGAAGGCGCGGGTGAGCGCCGGTAGAATGCGTGTCGCGTCGCCGACGACACCCATGTGCGCGAAGTCGAAGATCGGAGCGTTCTTGTCGGTGTTGATCGCGAGTATGAGATCGGCTCCCTCGACGCCGACGCGATGCTGGATCGCACCCGAGATGCCCGCCGCGATGTAGAGCTTTGGCCGAATCGTCTTGCCTGTCTGCCCGATCTGGCGATCGACCGGCACCCAGCCCTTCTGAACGACGGGCCGCGAGCAGCCGTACTCGCCACCGAGCACTTCGGCGAGCGCCTTGACGAGCTGGAAGTTCTCCGCCGATTGCAACCCGATGCCGCCCGCGACGACGATATCGGCATAAGCGAGATTGGATTTGGAGCTCTCGCGATCGGGCAGGAAGGACAGGACCTTCGTCACGATGTCGCTTTCGACGAGATTGGGAACCACCTCGACGACGCGGCCGATGCGCCCCTCGCGCCGTTCCGGCATCGCCATCACCCGCGGGCGCACCGTCGCCATCTGCGGGCGGTAGTTCAACGTGTAGATCGTGCACAGCAGGGAACCGCCGAAGGTCGGCCGCGTCGCCGCGAGCGAGCCATCCGCATCGACGGCAAGCTCGGTCGAATCGGCCGTCAATCCCGTGAGAAGCGTCGTTGCAACCGAGCCCGCGAGATCGCGGCCGAGCGTCGTCGCGCCGAGCAGGAGAATCTCCGGCTTGTAGGTCTTGACGAGGTCGGTAAACACCCGTGTGAACGGATCGTTGCGATATTCGGAAAGCGCTTCATGCTGCGCGACGTACGCGACATCGGCGCCATACGCGAAGCACTCGGCCGCAGCCATTTTCGATGCCTCGCCCGGCGCGCCGATGATGACACCGGCAAGTTCGACGCCGAGTTTGTCGGCGAGCTTGCGTCCCTCGCCCATCAGTTCCCACGACACGGGATGAACCTGGCCGCGTTCGAGTTCGACGAACACCCACACGTGCTTGTAGGCCTTGAACTCCTCGGACAGTTCCCTCTTCATGCCCGCGCGCCCGCCTTGCGGTGCCGGAGCCTTCGCAGTCGTCTCGTTGCTCATGACCTCAAACTCCATGGCGCGTCATTCAGTAACCGGCAGCCATCTTCTCGAGCGCGGACTCGAGACCTGGTGATCTGGTGAAGATCTCCGCCATCAGCGTCTCGCCCATCTCCTCGCTGGACTTGCCCGAGAGATCGACGATCTGCGCGCGCTCGGAGCGGGGTGTCGGAGCGAACACACGCTTCACGACCGTCGGCGACCCCTTGAGCCCGCACTTGGCGAGATCCTTGATGCCCGCCTCCGCCGCACTCCACTTGACGACCGTGGCGCGCGCGGCCCTCAGCGCGTCCTGCATCGTGCCGCGGCGAATGGTGTTGGTGCCTTCGAGCATGGTGACGAGGCATGGAAGGTTCGTCTTCAGCGTCTGAACACCGCCTTCGGCGCGCCGCTCGACGGTGACCGACCGATCGGCGAAATCGATCTCCGAGATCCGCGCGACGTAGGTGAGCTGATTGAGCTCGAGCCGACGCGCGACGCCCGGCCCAACCTGCGCGGTATCGCCGTCGATCGTCTGCTTGCCGGTGAACACGATGTCGGGTGCGCCCCACGTCTCGGAGATCTTCTGGATCGCGGAGGCGAGCGCGAACGACGTTGCCAGCGTATCGGAGCCGGCGAAGAACCGGTCCGTCAGAAGCACCGCGCGATCGGCGCCGAAGGTGAGCGCCTTGCGCAGACTGTCCTCGGCCATGGGCGGCCCCATGGTCAGCACCGTCACCTCGCCGCCATGCTGATCGCGAAGCTGCAATGCCTGCTCGAGCGCGAACAGGTCGTAGGGATTGATGATCGTCGGCACACCCTGCCGCATGATCGTGTTGGTGACGGGATGGACGCGAATCTGCGCGGAATCCGGGACCTGCTTGAGGCAGACGACAATGTGCATCGATAGACCTCCGCTTGCTTCTCGGGAATAAGCTTCGCAAACCCCATGCCACAGCGCGATACACCCGCATTGCCATTGCAAAACCGATACTTATGGGGCTTCTCGCGTTTCCGCCGGCGCCACCGACATACGTCGCAACCGCGTCGTGTAAGAAACCAGACATGTTCGGCGCGGCCGCTCGAACGACAACGCCACCGGTCGAACCCGACCGGTGGCGTTGTCGTTCGTCGGTGCTGAAATCGTGCTTCGCGTCACTCGAGCTCGTCGAGCGCGACGAACCCGCCAGCGGCAGGCGCGACCGCATTCTTCAGCACTTTGAACACGCGCTGATCGAGCGGTCCAGATTGCATGAAGTCTTCATAGGCGCGTTCGAGATATGTCCGGCAACGCGCGATGACGACGCGATCAGGGAGGCCGTCCAGTTCCTCCTCGCCGATGTATTCGCCCATGCGCTTCAGGATATGCAGCCGAACGACCGAAAGCTTCGCGGGATCGAACGGAACTCCGAGCCCGACGAAGAACTCCTCGGCCGAGGCGCACGCCTTGAGCTTGGCGAGCACGTTCGAGTCGCTGGCGAAGGGAATGACGGGAGGAATAGAGCAGCCGTCGTGTTCAGACATGGTCGCACCTCAGCTTGGGCTGGCCGGCATTGGGCCGGCGGAACCGGACTTCACCAGCCGCAGCAGCAGCGGCAAGCGTTGCGGCGGCACGCAGCGCTTGGTCTCCGCTGCCTCGGCGCGAACGCTCGACAGCAACGCGGCTTCCTCGCCTGGCTCCACCGCGATACCGAGCTCGCCGAGCGCGTTGCGGAGGGCACTCGTTCCAGAGTGCTTGCCGAGAACGATGCTGTGCTGGCGGCCGACAAGTTGCGGATCGAACGCCTCGTAGGCATCGCGGCTCTTGAGTAGACCATCGACGTGAATGCCGGACTCGTGCATGAACGCCGCTGCGCCGACAATCGCCTTGCTCTCGGGGATCGATCGTCCCGAAGCCGTCGCGACGATGCTCGCGACATGCGGCAGTGCGGACTGCACCAGTCCCGTCCTGAAGCCGTAGATACGCTCCGCGGCAACTGCGATCTCCTCGAGAGGCGCATTGCCGGCACGCTCCCCGAGCCCGACGACGGTGACGCTCGCGTGCGTCGCGCCAGCGCGCAGGGCCGCGAGCGTGTTCGCCGTCGCGAGGCCGAGGTCGTCGTGGGCGTGGATTTCCAGCTCGATGCCGCTCCGAGCCACCAACCGCTCAACCAGCGCGAACGTCGAGAAGGGATCGAGAACACCGAGCGTATCGGCGATTCTGAACCGGCGCGCACCGACGCTTTCCGCTGTCTCGATGACACGGCAGAGGAACTCGGGATCGGCGCGGGAGGAATCCTCGCCACCGACCGCAACGTCGAGCCCCTTGTCGCGCGCGTAAGGCACGACGCGGCGGATCGCCTCCAGCGCCCACGCGCGTCCCACACCGAGCTTGGCCTTGAGTTGGATATCGGACACGGGCACCGACAGATTGACCATGCCGACGCCCGACCTCGCGGCGGCATCGACATCACCCTCGCGCATGCGGCCCCATGCGATCGGCCGCGCCGCGAGGCCGGCTTCGACGATCGCGCGAATGGACTCGATCTCCTGCTCGCCCATCGCCGGCGTGCCCGCCTCGAGTTCGCCCACCCCCGCATCCGCGAGCGCGCGGGCGATTGACAGCTTCTCGTCGACGGTGAAAGAGACGCCCGGCGCCTGCTCACCATCGCGCAGGGTGGTGTCGTTGAGATGGATGCGTGCCCCGGCAACGGACATCGGTGCCTCCTGCTCAGGCGTAAGTCGGCTGGAAGGTCGACGGCTTCGCGCCGCCTTCCGTCCAGAAGGGAGATAGGTCGCGCAGGCGTTCGATGATGCCCGGCATCGCCTCCAGCACCTGATCGACGTCCTCTGTCGAGTTGTCGCGACTGAACGAGAAGCGAATGGCGCCGTGCGCTGCCGTATAGGGAACGCCCATCGCCCGCAGCACATGCGACGGCTCGAGCGAGCCGGACGTGCAGGCCGAGCCCGACGACGCGGCGATGCCTGCACGATTGAGCAACAGCAGAATGGCTTCGCCCTCGATGAACTCGAACGCGATGTTCGAGGTATTCGGCAGCCGATTGGCGGGATCGCCCGTGACGAACGACTTGCCGATGCGCTGGAGAAGCCCTTTTTCGAGCCGGTCGCGAAGACCGCTGATATAGGCCATATCCTTCGCGAGTTCGGCATACGCGATCTCGGCGGCGACGCCGAGGCCGACGATGCCCGGCGTATTCTCCGTCCCCGCGCGCCGGCCACGCTCCTGATGCCCGCCCTTGAGCAGCGACTTGAATCGAACGCCGCGACGGACATAGAGCGCACCGATGCCCTTAGGTCCATGTAGCTTGTGTCCCGACAACGAGAGCATGTCGATTTCCGTCGACTTCAGATCGATCGAAACCTTGCCGACCGCCTGCACGGCATCGGTATGGAACAGCGCGCCTGCTTCCTTGGCGAGTTCCGCCAGCTCGGCGACGGGATTGATCGTGCCGGTTTCATTGTTCGCCCACATGATGGAAACCAGCGCCGTCTTTTCCGACAACGCCTTGCGGTAGGCCTCGAGATCGAGCCGCCCCTGACTGTCGACGCCGACGACGTGCACCTTGGTGCCACGCGATTTCTCGAGATGCTCGCACATCGCTAGAATCGCCGGATGCTCGACGGCGCTGGTGATGATCTCGTCACGACCCGGGCTCGCCTCGAGCGCCGAGAGCAGTGCCGCGTTGTCGCTTTCCGTCCCGCCAGATGTGAAGACGACCTCGTGATCGTGTTCCGCGCCAAGTAGCTGCTGCAGCTTGCCCCGGGCATCGCGAACAGCGCCGCCGACTTTCGCGCCGAACGCATGCATCGACGACGGATTCCCGAACTGTTCTGTGAAGTACGGCAGCATCGCCGACACGACGCGGGCATCCACCTTGGTGGTCGCATTGTTGTCGAGGTAGACGGAGCGAACGGACATGCGAGCCTCCTTCCTAGAGGGCCGCGCCTTTGGCGCGCAGGGATACGAAAAGGGCTAGTGGGCGCCGGCCTGCACGGGCACGACGCGCAAGGGCAGGCCGCTCCGTTCCATCAGGAGCTCCTGCACGCCGTTGACCGTCATCGCGGCGAGCTGGCAGTTGATGCAGGCGCCCTTCAGCTTGAGCATCACCTTGTCGCCATCGACGTCGATCAGCTCGCAATCTCCGCCGTCGCGTTGCAGCGTCGGACGCACCTCGGCGAGGACCTCCTCGACGATCCGGATCTTCTGCAGCGTCGTCAGCTTGGGTTTCGGTGCCGCCGTGCGGACCTCCTCGTTGAAGATCTCGAGGGGCATGAAGTCGTCGGAAACCTCGACGGTCGCTTTCGCGCCCGCCCGTCCGGTCTGCGGCTTGCGGATGACGCCGCTCGTGTCCGAAACGCCTCCGGCGACGAACGCCGCGGCGGCATCGAGCGCGCCCTCTGCCACCATTGCCGCGTTGACGCGGGCCAATACGGATTCGATTCCATCCGCGCATGTGGCGCAGCTTCCGCCGGCCTTCGTGTAGAAGGTCACCATCTCAAGCGTCGTCAGCTTGTTGACGCGAATGGCCGTCTCAAGCATGCCCTCGTCGACGCCGAAGCACTTGCAGATCAGCGCACCTTCCTCGTGATCGTCGCTCCACGTCTCGCCGCGGTAGTTCGCCACCGCCGCCTGCAGGGCTTCGTAGCCCATGACGGAGCAATGCATCTTTTCGGGCGGCAGGCCTCCGAGGAAATCGGCGATATCGGCGTTGGTCAGCTTCAGGGCTTCGTCGATCGTCTTGCCGATGACGAGCTCCGTCAACGCCGCCGACGACGCGATCGCCGATCCGCAGCCGAAGGTCTGGAACGTTGCCGCCTCGATGCGCTCCGTCGCCGGATCCACCTTCAGCATCAGCTTCAGGGCGTCACCGCAGGCGATAGCCCCCACCTCGCCGACCGCATTGGCATCAGCCAGCACACCGGCGTTCTTCGGATCGAAGAAGTATTCCTTCACCTTCTCGGAATAGTCCCACATGGTCGCGCTCCCCTCAGCAGAACGACTTGCCGCAACTGCACTTCGACGAAGCGTTCGGGTTGTCGAACGAGAAGCCGGCCTTTCCGAGTTCCTCGACGAAATCGACGGTGACACCCGAGAGCATCTCGGCCGATCTTGGATCGAGGAAGATCTGCACGCCGCTGCTTTCGACGACAGCGTCGTCGGGACGTGGCTGGACATCGAGACCGATCTTGTAGCGGAACCCGGAACAGCCACCATTCTCCACCATGATGCGGAAGCCGGCTCCGGCCTTGCCTGACTTCTCGATGGCCTTCTTGACGGCGCCTGCGGCATTCGGAGTGAGCGCGATCATTCGGTGTCCTCCACTTGGTGAGAAAGCTGTCGGAGGTACATCAGCAAGTCGTGTGCCACGCAAAAACTGCCGGAAAACGTTGCCTATTTTATTTCTCCGGTTGTCGTGCTCCTGACAACGGTCGGCTTCACGACATTACTTCGAGCGCCGCTTTCGCTGATCTTTCACACAGCGCGCAAGTGCCGAGTCCATCGTGGCGGCGTGACCGCGAAACCAGGCCGGCAAGTATTCGCAGACGAACGCCTTGGCCATCTCCGGCATACCCCTGTCAGCCATTGCCGCGTAGCGCGCGAGGTCGCCGAGCACGCGTGCATGCTCGTCTTCATGTTCGCGCGCGGCGGGGAAGCGACATGTACGCATCAACTCGCTCTCGAGCGCAAAGTGCACCCGGGTGTGCTCGACGAGGGATCGCAGGAGATGCCTGAGATCACCGGCGCCGCGGGGCCCACCGATGGCCTTGATCAGGGCGATGAACTCGGCGTGCGTTTCGTCCATCTCGCTGACGCCGGAATGGTCGCGCTTGGTCCACTGAAGTACGTCCATCGAATACACCGCGCCACCATTCCGCTCGGCTGATGGCAAGCGGCGACGGCCGCTCGCGCGCCGCGACGATGCATGCCTGGTCTCAATCTACGCGCGTTTCTACTTACGCGCCGGGCCCGATCAGTCCGGCGCCGTCTTGGCGCGAGCCATCAGCGCATCGACGGAACCGGGCTCGAAACAGCGCTCGACATCGGGGCACGTGCAGCAGGTGGGCGACGTGCAGTGCGCCATGCCCTCGGCTTCGCACAACTGCCGGAAGAAGAAACGCTTCCAGCGCATGCTGTCGACGTTGAGGGCGGCGAGATCGGGAAAGAACTGACGCATCGTGCTGGTCAGCATCGGCCGATCCGGAAGTCCGAGATCTTCCCAAAGATGGCCGCCCTCCATGGAGCGCCGAGCGATGATGTGTGCGAGAATCCGCGACGTGTCACTGTCAGGCGCAGCGTAGGCCAGCAACAGATCGCGCACCCATGCCTGCTCCTCGCTCACATCCTCTTGCACGTAGTCTTCGGGAGCGAGCACCGGATGCCCGGGGACGTACAGCATAAGGAGAACCCCGAGCGCCGTGCCGCCAACACCGATGCGCCGCGCGAGTGTGCCACCGCGCAGATCGCGCTCCCCAAGCCCCTTTTCCAGAACGGAGCACAATACGGCGCGTTCCAGAACCGTCGTCATCATCGGATGCTCGACGAATGACAAAGGCTGCGGATTGACTGACCCGCGATCGGTGTTTTCGAGCATGGTGCGGTTCTCCTTCAGGCCTCGAGAGCTTCCGCTGGCGTGAGGGTCTGGCAGTTCTTCGGACACACGCGTGCGCACGCACCGCAGCCGATGCACGAGCCGGCGTTGTCGAGAACCATGATCTTGCGGTTGAGATCGCCGTCGAAGTCGTCGTCGTCGTCCTCTGTCACCTTGCCGAGGTTCTTCCCATCCTCGTCCAAGCCATAGAGGTGCATGACGTCGCGCGAGCAAACCTTGTAGCAACGGCCACAGCCGATGCAGGTGTCACCATTGATGGCGGTCAAGTAGACCGGTGTCCAAGGTGTCCCGTCCCGAGTTGCATTTGCCATGGTTCTCTCCCGGATCACGAACTCGCAGCATGCGGCTTTGGCAAATCGGCGCTCTCGAGCCTCTTCAGCTCGGCCCGCGCGGCTTCGAGCGCCGCATAGGCGTCAAAGGTCGCCTTCGCGGTTCCCATGATCCCCTGCCAGTTGATCGGCAGATCCTCGGCCAGATCGTGCAGGTTCATTTTCGCGGTGGTCGCGCGCGCCGAGAGCTTCTTCAACTCGGCCTTGATGGATTCGATATCGGACATGCTCATCACTCCCTGCTCAGGCACGGGCCACTTCGGGATACGTGGTGATCGCCTCGACTCCCGCGGCGACGAGCTTTCCGCCCTCGGCCGCGAGCTTCTCGACGCTGTCGAAGCCAAATCGGTGGACATCGCGCAGATGCCGCGACAGGACGACGAGCCGCCCCGCCGTGAGCAACACGCGGCCGAAGCCTTCGTGGTGCATCTTCATCATCGGGCTCGCGACAAGCCCCGTCTCCCGCTCGATCGACAGAGACACCGCGTTGTAGAAGAGCTCGAGGCGCGAGAGCACATCGGGATCGGGATCGGCCATCAGCGGCAGGGCCTTGCGCTGCTCCTTCGTCACGATGTACGGCTGCAGAAGCTCAACGTCGCTCGTTCCCTCCCACACGCCATAGGCATCCTGGGCGCGCACCAGGCGCACCAGCGTCGCGACGAACGGCGACGCGATGCTTCCCTGCTCGGCTTCCGGCGTCTTGACATCAGCAGCGGCAGTCATGGCACTTCCTCCTCGGCGAACGACGGCTTCGATATCAAACCGGCTTGCCCCAGTACTTTGCGCAGCCAGGGGGGCGGCACGCCCTTGAGCATCGTCTGGACGCGGCCGATCACTTCGTCGATCGGCTGCACGTCGGCGACCTTGATCGGGTGCATCCCTGCCCGCACGACCTTCGCCGCGGCCGGCCCGCCGATCGCTCGCACGAACAGCAGATGCACGCCCTTCAATGCATCGACCTTCGGCGTGATGCGATCGTCGCCCTCTTCCTTGTGCTTGCCGCCCTCGTCGGAAACATCGTCGAACCCTACGGCCTCGATGAACGACGCGGCATCGGCGGTGACATCGAACACGGCGAACTTACGCGCGGAACCGAAGTGCGCATCGAGGCGCTTCATGTCCTGCGTCGCGATGGCGATGCGGATGGCCGGGCCCGTTGCCGGAGCGACGGAATGATCGTCAATGAGTTGCAGGCGACGGACGTTCATCGCTCACCTCCCGTGATCGCTTGAGGAATGGATCGAGGCTCTCAGGTGTCGGTCGATGCAGCGCGCTCTGCCAGATGTTCGCAGCCTCGAAGATGAGATCGCGCGCCCCTTCGTAGAGAATTGTGCGCCGGTACTGACTGCCGATCCGGTCGAAGATCGGGAAGCCGACGCGCATGTGCGGTACCCCGAGCCGCTCTGCTGCCTGCCGCCCGTGACTGTGCGTCACGACGAGATCGCAGCCTTTCGCAGCGGCCTCGTCTTCGAGATCCCGCAGATCACCAACGGTGACGCGCTCTGCGATCACCCGATCGAGAATGGATGAATGCGCCGATGTCGTCACCGCCGCAGTCACCTCGGCGCCGAGGCCAGCGAAGAACGCTGAAAGTCCGAGCAGCAGATCGGGTTCCGCCCCGATCGCGACCTTCTTGCCGGCGAAATAGAAGTGCCCATCGAGCATCGCATCGGTGAGCTGATTACGGCGGCGACGGATCTGCGCCGGAACCGGCAGGCCAGAAAGCTCCGAGAGGAGGGCGATGAAGCGATCGATGCTCTTCAACCCCGTGAGCTGATCGAACACCATGAATGGCACGTCGCAGCGCTCCTGGATGATCTGCGCCGGGCGGCGCATGTGTTCACCGACAGCGATGGTGAACGCCGAGCGCCCGCAATCGCGGATACGCGCGACGGGCGTACCGCCATACGTTGTCGGAAGCCATTTATCCGGGATGGTGCCGTCGAGAGAGCCAGAGATGTCGGGCAGAATGATCGGATCGAGGCCGAACGCTGTGCAGGTATCGCGCAGCAACTCGACATCCGCGACGGTGAGATACGATCCCGGCAGAATGTTCAATTGTCGCGCAATGCGCTCGCCGGGCACCGCGAGGTTATCGACCAAGGCCGATACCGCCTTGGTCCATCCTTCCTCGATGGCCCCGTCGAAGTCCGGTGTCGACACGAGTACGATCTCGGTGCCGGCCAGCTCCGCCGCGCGACGCGACTTGATGGATGCGAGTTCCCCGGCGAAATCCTCGCCGCGAGTCTCGACGAGCGCTGTCGTGCACACGCCTATGAGCTTAGGCTGCGTTCTCTGCTTCAGGTTCAGGATTGCTTCCTCGAGATGATCCGCCCCGCCGAGGATCGTCGCGACCTCGTCCATCGCCGTGGTCTGTAGCGGAATGGTCTCCTTGAAATGGCGCACGAACAGCACAAGGGCGAACGACGTGCACCCCTGGCTGCCGTGAAACAAGGGCACCGATCCCTCGATGCCGAGGAACGCAAACGCAGCGCCCAGTGGCTGCGACGACTTCAGCGGGTTGACCGCCGCGGCCTTGCCGGAAGAAACGATTTTCGCCATGTCCGCCTCCCTCAGCATTCGCCCATGTCGTCCGCGCCCGTCGCCGCGAACTTGCGGCGCGTATGCGCGACGAACGAGACGTCTGGCTCGGCTTCGTGAACGGCTGCGGCAGCGGGCTCGAACAGCGTGCCGGTGCAGTGGCCCGCGGCATCCCACGGCGCCGCCTCGCGCACTGTCGCCCATACCGGATTGGAGATCGCCAGATCGATCTGGCGCACCAGCTCCACCATGCCGTCGTATCCAGCGTAGGGGTGATGGCGCTCCTGGTTGATGTCGAGCCAGGGCGTCTTGGCCTTCAAGGCGATGAACTGCGTGCGCCCACCAGACAACATGATGTCTGCCTCGCCGTCGGCCAGCATCCGGTAGAGATCGCGCGGCGCCATCGACTCGAACATGTGCGGATCGTTCTTCAGCAGCTCGCGGATCCGCTCCTTGTCCTCGTCCGTCGACTTCTTGACCGACGTGCCGACGATCTCCATGCCGATCTCCATCAACGCGGAGACGACAGACCACGACTTGACGCCACCGGTATTGAGGAGAACGCGCTTGCCGGCCAGCCGTTCGCGATACGGGGCGAGAGCCGTCCATGCCCGCGCCTCCTCCTCTGCGATCACCTCTTCGCAGCGAGTAACGAGATCGTCCGGAGCACCGCGTTCGACGAGCAGCCGCGCGGTCTGGCGCAGGGCCTCCGAGGTATCTGTAATTCCGTAGAACGAACCCTCGAAGAACGGGATGCCCCAGCGCTCGTCCATCTTGCGCGCGAGATTTATGAGTGCGGTCGAGCAGACCATCATATTGACGCGCGCCGTATGCGCGGCCGCGACGTCGGCATAACGCGCGTCGCCGGGCACACTCGCCCGAATGCGGATGCCGAGCCTCTCGAACAGCGGCTTCACCAACCAGAACTCGCCGGAGAGATTGAACTCACCGAGCACGTTGATGTCGGTCGGTCCTGCGTCGTCGGGTTCGAGTGTGCCGATGACGTGGTCCATCAGCGCCTCTCCGGCAAGCTTGTTGCCGAGGTTCTTGGAACCGACGAACCCTGGAGCATTCACGGGGACGACAGGAAGGCCGAGCGTCTCGGCGGCATGCCGGCAGACCGCTTCGACATCATCGCCGATGAGGGCGGTGACACACGTCGAGTAGACGAAAATTGCGGGCGGCGCGTAGCGCTCGGCGATCTCGCGGATCGCCTTCAGGAGCTTCTTCTCACCGCGTCCCATCACGATATCGAGTTCGGACAGGTCCGTCGTGAAGCTCGTGCGCCACAGGTCCGGCCCCGAAGAAGCGGCGCCCCGATTGTCCCACGAGTTGCCTTCGCACGCGAGCGGCGCATGGATGAGGTGCGCGACATCGGTGATGGGTTGCAGCGCAATCTTGGCGCCGTCGAACGCGCACCCACCAGCGGCAGCGCCCGGCGTCAACGGCTTGGAGCAGCCCTTCTTGCGTTCCTTCTCGCCCTTGGCCTGGTTCTTGTCACAGGCGGGCTCCTCGAAGACGTGAGCAATCTTGTCCTTCAACATGGCCCGTCTCCCGCATCACGGAGGTCGGCTCTCCCTGCACGGGCAGGGAGAGCCTATGCGTCATCGAGTGAGATCGAACGAGTAGTCGGATACACCCGGCTCGTTCGTGTCGATGTCCATCGTGTCCATGATCTTGTCGAGCAGAGTCACCAGCACGCGCAGCGCGCCCTGATAGCCCATGGTCGGGAAGCGATGGTGATGATGGCGGTCGAAGACCGGGAAGGTCAGACGGATGAGCGGGATCTTGAGGTCGCGCTCGAGGTACTTGCCGTACGAGTTGCCGATGATGAAATCAGTCGGCTCCGTCGCCAACAGCGAACGCAGGTGCCAGAGATCCTTGCCGGCCCACACCTGGCAGCCCTTGCCGAACGGCGAGGAAGCGAGCAGCGCCTTCATCTGCGCGTCCCATTCCTTGGTACCATTCGTCGCGAGGCAGTGCGTCGGCTCGCCACCCGTCTCCATGACGAAACGCGCCATGGCATAGACGAAGTCCGGATCGCCGTAGATCGCATACTTCTGGCCATGCAACCACGACTGGCTGTCCGCCATCGCGTCGATCAGACGGCCGCGCTCGAGACGCAGCGCCTCGGGGATGTCCTTGCCGGTCAGCTCCGAGATCTTCATCAGCAGCTCATCGGTGGCTTTGACGCCCATCGGATAGTGGAACGATACGGTCTGCTGGCCGAAGGTAGCGATGTACTCCATCGTCTTCGGCGTGCAGTAGGTTTGAAGCGAGAGCGTCGCCTTGGCGTCGAGCCCGCTCTTGATCTCGTCGAGCGTGGTGCCACCGTCGTACATGCGATACTCGCCGTCCGAAGGCGTATCGAAGTTGTCGGCGGCATCGGAGATGAAGGTGTATTCGACGCCCATCAGGTCGAGGATGCGCTTCAGCTCGCGGTTGTTGCCGACGCAATAGCCGTCGAAGCCCGGAATGATGTTGAGCTTGGTCCCGGGTGTGGCGGTCTTGCCCTTCCAGAAATGCTCGATGGTGCCCTTGGTCATGTTGTGGTAGCCGTTGACGTGGCTTCCGACGAACGCCGGCGGATGCGCGCACGGAACGTCGGAGTCCTGCGGGACCGAGCCCTTGCCCTTGGCCTGCTCGATGAACGAGTGCAGGTCGTCGCCGATAACTTCCGCCATGCAGGTCGTCGACACCGCGATCATCTTGGGATCGTAGAGCGCCTTGGTGTTGGCGAGGCCGTCCACCATGTTGTTGAGGCCGCCGAACACCGCTGCGTCCTCGGTCATGGAGGACGACACGGCGGAGCAGGGCTCCTTGAAGTGGCGTGACAGGTGCGAGCGGTAGTAGGCGACGCAGCCCTGCGAGCCGTGCACGAAGCTCATGGTGCGCTCGAAGCCGGCCGCGGCGAAGACCGCGCCGAGCGGCTGGCACGCCTTGGCCGGATTCACGCACAGCGCTTCACGCGCGAGGTTCTTCTCGCGGTACTCCCAGGTTTTCGTCCAATCGGACACCTGCTCGACCTTGGCGTCCGGATGGCCGCCCTCGTACTTTTCCTTCTTGTTCTTCAACATCTCGACGTATTCGGGCTGACGGAACAGCGGCCGGTGGTCGAGCACCTTTTCGGCTGATTGAGGCATGACAATTCTCCATCGTTGGCCGTCCGCCATACGGGACGCGCCTTGTGGGAGTGACAGCATTGGGTTCATTCAAGTCGTGGTGCCGGCCGATGGCCGGCACCATGCGGCTCAGGCGGCCTTCTTCCAGGGCGCGTCGAACATGTCCCAGACGGGATTGTTGATCGCGAGGTCCATGTCGCGCGCGAAGATCGCGAAGCCGTCGTAGCCGTGGTAGGGACCGGAGTAGTCCCACGAGTGCATCTGACGGAACGGAATGCCCATCTTCTGCACCGGGTACTTCTCCTTGATGCCCGATCCGACGAGGTCCGGACGCTTCTTTTCGATGAACTTCTCGAGCTCGTAGCCGGTCGCGTCGTCGTAAATCAGCGTGCCGCCCTTCACGTAATGACCGGTGCGCTGATAGTCGTCGCCGTGGCCGAACTCGTAGCCGGTGCCCGTGATGATCATGCCCAGATCCTCGTAGGCATTGACCACGTGACGCGGGCGAAGTCCGCCGACGTACAGCATGACAGTCTTGCCCTCGAGGCGCGGGCGGTACTTCGCGACGATCTCGTCGACCAGTGTCTGGTACTTGGCGATCACGCGCTCGGCACCCTCCTTGATCTTGTCGTCGAAGTGCGCGGCGATCTTGCGCAACGACAGAGCGATCTGCGACGGGCCGAAGAAATTGTACTCCTCCCACGGCATGCCGTACTTCTCTTCCATGTGACGGCAGATGTAGTTCATCGACCGATAGCAGTGGATGAGATTGAGCTTGGCCTTCGGCGCGCGTTCGATCTCGGTGAGGGTCGCGTCGCCGGACCAGTTGCCGACCACGTTGAGCCCCATCTCTTCGAGCAAGATGCGCGACGACCAGGCGTCACCGCCGATGTTGTAGTCGCCGATCACGTTGACGTCGTAGGGGCCCGCCTCGTAGCCGGTATCGCGCTTGTCGAACACCCAGTCACGGATCGCGTCGTTGGCGATGTGATGGCCGAGCGACTGGGAGACACCACGGAAGCCCTCGCACCGCACCGGCACGATGGTCTTGCCGGTCTCCTTGTTCTTCTTGCGGGACACCGCCTCGATGTCGTCGCCGATGAGGCCGATCGGGCACTCCGACTGAATGGTGATGCCATTCGCCAGAGGGAACAGATCGTTGATCTCGTCGATGATCTTCTCGAGCTTCTTGTCGCCGCCGAAGACGATGTCCTTCTCCTGGAAGTCGGAGGTGAACTGCATCGTCACGAAGCTGTCGATACCGGTCTTGCCGATGTAGTAGTTGCGCCGCTGCGACCACGAGTATTGTCCGCAACCGACCGGGCCATGGCTGATGTGCACCATGTCCTTGACCGGTCCCCACACGACACCCTTGGAGCCGGCGTAGGCGCAGCCGCGAACGGTCATCACGCCGGGGATCGACTTGATGTTCGACTTCACGTCGCATTCGCTCAGGGCGTTTCCGTTCTCGTCGGTGCCCTTGTCGGTGGCGACGTCGAGATGCTTCTTGCGGCGCTTGGCGGCTTTGTCGGGATAAGCCGAAAGGACTTCCTCGATCAGCTTTTCATTGAATTCCGGTGTATTCGTATAGTCGTCCATGTCCATGCTCCTCGATGGCAATGGTCAAAGGGGTGCGCCGACGACCGAGTTCAAGGCTGCGGATCGGCGCGGGTTCCTTCGATCAACGGCCGGCGGCCGCCGCCTTGGCTGCCTCTTTGGCCTGAAGCTCGGCGAGCGCCTGCTCGTCGCTCTTCATGATGCCGAAGTCGAGCAGCATGTCCTCGAGCTCCTCCATCGTGATCGGCGTCGGGATGGTGCCCTTGCCGGAATTCGCATGGATCTTTTCGGCGAGCTTGCGATACTCCTGCGCCTGCTGGCTGTCGGGCGCGTACTGGATCACCGTCTGCTTGCGCAGCTCGGCATGCTGCACGATGTTGTCGCGCGGCACGAAGTGGATCAGCTTGGAGTTGAGACGTGCGGCCAGGGCCTCGGCGAGATCGAGCTCACGGTCGGTCTGGCGCTCGTTGCAGATCAGGCCACCGAGGCGCACGCCGCCGGAGTGGGCATACTTCAGAATGCCCTTGGCGATATTGTTGGCGGCATAGAGCGCCATCATCTCACCGGACATGACGATGTAGATTTCCTGGGCCTTGTTCTCGCGGATCGGCATGGCGAAGCCGCCGCAGACAACGTCGCCGAGAACGTCATAGGAGACGTAGTCGACGTCGTCGTAGGCGCCGTTCTCTTCGAGGAAGTTGATCGAGGTGATGACGCCACGGCCGGCGCAGCCGACGCCCGGCTCAGGACCACCGGACTCGACGCACTTGATGCCCTTGTAGCCGATCTTCAAAACCTGCTCGAGTTCGAGGTCCTCGACAGAGCCTTCCTCGGCGGCGAGATGCAGAACGGTGTCCTGCGCCTTGGCGTTGAGGATGAGGCGGGTCGAGTCGGCCTTCGGGTCGCATCCAACGATGAGAATCTTCTGACCGAGGTCGACGAGTGCCGCGAGCGTGTTTTGCGATGTGGTGGACTTGCCGATTCCACCCTTGCCGTAGAATGCGATCTGGCGCAGAGAGCCCATTTGCCTACCCTTTCGATTGCGCTTGTGCCTGTCGTAATCCGTCGGCGACGGTCCGACGGACCTGCCGTGAAAAGGGTATTCGCAACCGTCGTGCCAACTCGCGGGTCGTTGTTTATTTCACTGATTTCGCGCCATTTTCTGCAAATCCAACGAGACTCGGATACGTCCGACGCGATGTGGGGAATTCGACATTTGCCGACAGGCACGTGCCAACGCCAACAGAGCGCACGCACTCGCAAACGAAAACGGCGCGACGTCCCGGAGGAGCCGCGCCGAATTCGAAAACGAAGGCGTGTTCAAACGGATGTCAACGCCGCAATGGCTTCGGGCAGGGCGCAGACGAGCGGCTCGATGCCCTGCTCGGCGAAGAAGCGTTCTTCCATGCGCGTCGGTTCGAAATCCATGACGGCGTAGCTCGCGCCTCCGGACCGCTTCATGATCTGGCGGGCGTACGTGCGCAGCATCTGGTCGTCGAAGCGACAGCCGACGAACAGGAATCCACGCCCCGCGCGCCGCTCCTTCACCACGTCGGGTATTGGCGATTGGATATCGATCTCGGTGAGAACTTCCACGTAGTCGCTGTCTGCGACGAGGAAGTTTCTCGCAGGCGAAACCGATCCGTGCGGCTTGTAGATCACCGTGCCAGCGCCGCCGGCTTCGTCGGGCGTGATCTCGTGCCCGTCCGCCGCATAGCACTTGGTCCATACATCGCGCGTCTCGAGTGCGCGCGTGACGCCTTGCACCTCCACGAAATCACTCCGGCCCGCGCTTGCGAGCGCGCGTGACAGCGCCGCGTCATACCAGGTGTCGACGATCAGCGGTATGTTCTGTCCGGCAAGCCAGGCGTGGAGGGGGCCGGGTTCGACCGGAACCTTGAAGATGTCGGCGAGAAACGCCACGAGCGTCTTGCGGTGACGCCGCTGCTCGATGAACTGCGCTGTTCCCCACATATTGCCGCGCAGTTTCGCCCCGACCGGAGCCCGCTCGTGCAGCGCCATCGCCAGCGCGATGTGTGTTGTCGGCACGGCTGTCGCCGGGCCTGCTTCGAGTACACCGGGGCCGAGATAGGGGATGATGCGGCCATTGCCGATTTCCACCGCGATCTGACGCAGCCGTCTTTGAGCCTCGGCCGGCGGGTCGAGCGTTTCTGCCAATCGCAAGGCACCCGTCATGTCGCATTCCTTTCGTTCATGCGCGCCCGAACGGCTCGCGTCGCTGGATCACGCCGCATCGGCAAGCTTGCGCGCTTCCACCGTGATAGGCAGGCGCGTGTCCGCCGCCATCTCCGGCAGCTCGAGCTTCCAACCGTTCTTGAGAAGCACCCAGCCGCCCCAGAGGTTGGGCTTCTCGGTTTCGACGACGGCCTCTTCGAGGTCCTTCTTCGGCACGTAGACCGAATAGCCCGCGGCCACCTTCCGGATCATCACTTTCACGATGAGGCTCCCTTGTGTTCTGACGATT
>OEIV010000528.1_pt1 | contig 20617 bp, 21 predicted proteins | sample 1539231 | NCBI WGS metagenome assembly OEIV01 (sample SAMN03794762, study PRJEB22550) | activated sludge metagenome | feature: wastewater treatment plant; material: activated sludge; isolation source: Wastewater treatment plant of a petroleum refinery complex | place: Argentina: Buenos Aires ...
GGCTTCACCTCGGTGATGATGGACGGCTCGCTCGGCGAGGACGGCAAGACGCCGACCAGCTATGACTACAACGTCGCCGTGACTCGCCGGGTCGTCGACATGGCCCACGACTGCGGCGTATCGGTCGAAGGCGAAATCGGCTGCCTCGGCTCGCTGGAAACCGGCAAGGCCGGCGAGGAGGACGGCATCGGCGCCGAAGGCACGCTCGACCACTCGCAGCTGCTCACCGACGTCGAGGAGGCCGCCCGCTTCGTCAAGGACACCAACGTCGACGCGCTGGCCATCGCCATCGGCACCAGCCACGGCGCCTACAAGTTCTCCCGGCCGCCCACCGGCAAGGTGCTGCGCATCGACCGCATCAAGGAAATCCACGAGCGCCTGCCCAACACGCACCTGGTCATGCACGGCTCGTCGTCGGTGCCGCAAGACTGGCTGAAGATCATCAACGAGAACGGCGGCGACCTCGGCGAGACCTACGGCGTGCCGGTCGAGGAGATCGTCGAGGGCATCAGGAACGGCGTGCGCAAGGTCAACATCGACACCGACTTGCGCATGGCCTCCACCGGCGCCATCCGCCAGTTCTTCAACAAGAACCGCAAGGAATTCGATCCGCGCAAGTATCTGGCCGAAGCCACCAAGGCCATGAAGGGCATCTGCCTCGACCGCTACAAGGCCTTCGGCACCGCCGGCAATGCCTCGAGGATCAAGGTGGCGTCGCTGGAGAAAATGACCAGCCGCTACACCAAGGGCGAGTTGAACGCGGTCGTGAAGTAAGCACCGATTCGGTTTAGAGTTCGAAGGCCGCCGGCAGCCATGCCGACGGCCTTCTTCTTTTTTGCCGATACGATGCTGGCGTCCTGCCGCGACTGACTTTTTGCACGAAACTGACAGGTGTAATGTCCCGTAATATCCGCACTATCCTCCCATTGCCGGACATAAGACGCTCGTGCAATCCGTACAAATGACCTTGGGACTGCCTTGCCCCGCCGGTACCTCGCGGAAGGTTCAGGCTGCCATGGATCGTTTGGCCTCAAATACCGAGGCGGATGCCCGCGGAGCGATCTTCACGCGCCGCGAGGTCGTCGATTTCATTCTCGACCTGGTCGGCTATACGAACGATCAGCCACTCCATGAGAAGCGGATTCTGGAGCCCTCGTTCGGTGGCGGCGATTTCCTGCTGCCGATCATCGAGCGGCTACTAGGTGCCTGGCGAACATCGAAGCCAAAAGGCTTCGCACTGGGTGACCTGCGCAACGCAATCAGGGCCGTCGAACTCCATCACGACACCTTCCACGACACCCATGCATCCGTAGTCAGCCTTCTTGAGCAGGCAGGGATAGTAGCGAGTACCGCCGAGGTCCTGGCCGACTGCTGGCTCATTCAGGGCGACTATCTGCTGGAGTCGCTGGAGGGCGAATTCGACTTCGTTGTTGGTAACCCGCCCTACATCCGCCAGGAACAAATTCCCGCGCCGCTGCTAAGCGAATACCGCGGCCGCTACGTGACGATGTACGACCGCGCCGACATCTACATTCCTTTCATCGAGCGTTCGCTTTCTCTCTTGTCGGTGAAGGGCACGCTCGGTTTCATCTGCTCGGACCGCTGGATGAAGAACCGCTACGGCGGGCCGCTCAGAGGTTTCGTGGCCGGCCAGTTTCACCTGAAGGTCTATGTCGACATGGTGAATGTCCAAGCCTTCCATGCCGAAGTGACGGCGTACCCCGCGATCACGATCATCAGCCGTGAGACGCCGGGGCCCACGCGCATAGCGCATCGCCCCGCCATGGATCGGGCGGCCTTGTCAGCGCTGGCGGCGTCGCTTCGCGCGCCGACGCTGCCGATGGAACCGGTCGTCATCAGGGAACTCGCGCGCGTAGCCGACGGCAGCGAGCCCTGGCTGCTGGAGTCCGCCGACCAGTTGGCGCTCGTCCGCCGTCTGGAGGCATCCTTCTCTGCACTGGAGGAAGCTGGCTGCAAAGTCGGCATCGGAGTCGCCACCGGCGCGGACAAGGCGTTCATCGGCAGTTTCGACGCGCTCGACGTGGAGCCGGACCGGAAACTGCCCCTCGTAACGACAAAGGACATCGTCTCGGGCAAAGTCGATTGGCAAGGGCTGGGGATCGTCAATCCGTTCGCCGACTCCGGCGGCCTGGTCGACCTCGACGAGTATCCCCGCCTGCGAGGCCATCTCGAACTGTACCGCGACCTGATCGCCGGCCGCCACTGCGCGCAGAAGGCGCCGAGGAACTGGTATCGGACCATCGATCGCATCACCCCAGCGTTGGCTGCACGGCCGAAGTTGTTGATCCCGGACATCAAAGGCGAGGCGCATATCGTCTTCGAAAGCGGCCGGCTGTATCCACATCACAACCTGTACTACGTTACCTCCGACGAATGGGACTTGCGGGCATTGCAGGCCGTGCTGATGTCCGCCGTCACGCGCCTGTTCGTGGCGACGTACTCGACGAAGATGCGCGGCGGCTTCCTGCGCTTCCAGGCGCAGTATTTGCGCAGAATTCGGCTGCCGCGTTGGATCGACGTATCGGCGCCCTCGCGTCGGGAGTTGATTGACGCCGCCATCGCCCGCGACCTACAGGCCTGCAACCACGCCGCATTCAAGCTCTACGGCCTGACGCAAGAAGAACGATCCGCTCTTGGCGGCAATGGAGGGTAGATGGCGCTCGATCTCGTCAGCCACGAACAGAAAGCCCGCAAGGCGGTAAAGGTGTTCTGGCGTAACCGCGCAGCGGCGCGAAAGAATCAGATCGAATCGGGCAAGGCCAACCAGGGTGAGCGCGCGGGGGTGACCGCCGGCAAGAACATGGATGGCTTCCTGGCCTTGCTGCTCGACGTCATCCGGGCCAACGGGCTGGCCACGCGGAGACACACCGCAACCGGGCAGTACTCACGCTGCCGGGTTATTTCCGCCCGACCAAGCTGTGGGATCTGCTGGTGATCCACAAAGGACAACTGATCGCGGCCATTGAACTGAAAAGCCATGTGGGCCCGTCGTTCGGCAACAACTTCAATAACCGCACGGAGGAAGCGATCGGTACCGCCCTCGATCTCTGGACGGCGTACCGCGAAGGCGCATTCGGCAAGCAGCCGCGCCCCTTCGTCGGCTGGATGATGATGGTCGAAGACGCACCAGGGTCGCGCAGGCCTGTCCGCGATTCGTCACCGCACTTCCCGGTATTCGATGACTTTAAGGAAGCGTCATATCTGAAGAGATATGACGTGCTGTGCCAGCGGCTGGTTCAGGAGCAGCTCTACACGACGGCATCGGTCATTGCATCAGAACGAAACGCGGTGACCACAGGCAAATTCTCCGATCTATCGTCGATGACCAGTCTCAAGACCTTCATCACCACCCTGGCTGGCCATGTTGCGGCAGAGGCGGCGCGGTTGGGCTGAAACCTGGGTGGCGTGTCGCCGTAACGAAACCCTGAGATAATTGGCGCCTGCCCTTGCCGGGCCTAGCGAATTTTCCATGGACATCCGCTCCCACACCTTCGACCGCCTGCGCCGCCTGCTCAGCGGCGGACTCGATGTCGTCGAATATCTCGGCCTCGTCGTGATCGGCCTCGCCACCACGGTGGCGATGTACCACGAGGTAATGATCATGGTCGCGGCGCAGAAGGTGCAGCTTGCCGACCTGCTGCTGATGTTCCTCTACCTCGAGGTGCTGGCCATGATCGGCCAGTACTTCAAGTCCGGCCAGCTGCCGGTGCGCTTTCCCATGTACATCGCGATGGTGGCGCTGGCCCGCTACCTGATCCTCGACATCAAGGAGATGACCGAGTGGCGCATGCTGGCCGTCGCCGCCGCCATCTTCCTGCTGACGGTGGGCGTGCTGATCATCCGCTACGGCCATGTCCGTTTCCCCTACCGCGAAGACACCAGCGAAGGCGCGTCCGACAAGGCTTTCGTCCGCGAGTGATCGCGCGCTTCAATTCCCCGGAGTCCCCATGACGTCACCGCTTTACCAATCCTCCATCAAGAGCCTGCCGCTGCTCGGCCGCGGCAAGGTGCGCGACAACTACGCCGTCGGCGATGACAAGATGCTGATCGTCACCAGCGACCGCCTATCGGCCTTCGACGTGATCCTGCCCGACCCGATCCCGGGCAAGGGCGAGGTGCTGACGGCTGTCGCCAACTTCTGGTTCGACCGGCTCGGCCACGTCATTCCCAACCAGCTCACCGGCATCGACCCGGAGACCGTGGTTGCCCCCGAGGAGCGCGAGCAGGTGCGCGGCCGCGCCATCGTCGTCAAGCGCCTGAAGCCGTTGCCGATCGAGGCCGTGGTGCGCGGCTACCTCATCGGCTCCGGCTGGAAGGACTACCAGGCCACGGGCAAGGTCTGCGGCATCGCGCTGCCAGCCGGGCTGAAGATGGCGCAACAACTGCCCGAGCCGCTGTTCACGCCCTCGACCAAGGCCGAACTCGGCGACCACGACGAGAACATCGACTACGCCACGGTCGAGAAGACCATCGGCCCGGCGCTGGCCGCGCAGGTGCGCGACTCGGCGATCCACCTCTACAAGGAAGCGGCCGACTACGCCCGCACGCGCGGCATCATCATCGCCGACACCAAGTTCGAGTTCGGCCTCGACGCCGCCGGCAAGCTGTACCTCATCGACGAAGTGCTGACGCCGGACTCCTCGCGCTTCTGGCCGGCCGACACCTACGAAGTCGGCAAGAGCCCCGCCAGCTTCGACAAGCAGTTCGTGCGCGACTATCTGGAAACGCTTGACTGGAACAAGCAGGCCCCCGGCCCCAGGCTGCCGGCCGCGATCCTCGAAAAGACCACCGCCAAGTACCGCGAAGCGCTGCAGCGCCTCACCGCATGAACCCGCTGCTCGATTTTTCCGGGCTGCCGCGCTTCGACGCCGTCACGCCCGAGCATGTCGCCCCCGCCATCCGCGAACTGATCGCCGAAAACCGGGCACTGGTCGAAAAACTGGCGGCGCCCGAAAGTCAGCCGTCGTGGCACGCCTTCATGCAGCCGATCACCGATGCCGGCGAGCGCCTGGGCCGCGCCTGGGGGATCGTCAGCCACCTGCATTCGGTGATGGACGTGCCCGCATGGCGCGACGCCTACAACGCCATGCTGCCCGAGATCACCGGCTACTACGCCGAGCTTGGGCAGAACGAGGCGATCCATGCCAAGGTCAAGCAGCTGCGCGCGAGCGCCGAATTTGCGACGCTGACACCGACGCGCCAGCGCATCGTCGACAACGACCTGCGTGATTTCCGGCTTTCCGGCGCCGAGCTGTCGGAGGACAAGAAGCCGCGCTACAAGGCGATGCAGGAGGAGATGTCGGCGATCGCCGCCAAGTTCTCCGAGAACCTGCTCGACGCCACCAACGCCCATGTCGAGCGCATCACCGACGAGGCGGCGCTTGCCGGCATTCCCGAGGACGTCAAGGCCGCCGCCAGGAAGGACGACGCCTGGGAACTGACCCTGCGCGCGCCCTGCTACGTCCCGGTGATGCAATACGCCGAAAACCGCGAGCTGCGGGCGCGCATGTACCGCGCCTTCGCCACGCGCGCTTCCGAGTTCGGCCAGCCGGAGTGGGACAACGGCCCGCTGATCACGCGCCTGCTGCATCTGCGCGCCGAGGAAGCGGCGATGCTCGGCTATGCCCATTACGCCGAAGTCTCGCTGGTGCCGAAGATGGCCGAGTCGACGACGCAGGTGGCCGGCTTCCTGCGCGATCTGGCGGCCAAGGCCAAGCCCTTCGCCGAGCGCGACGTCGCCGAACTGCGCGAGTTCGCGCGCACGGAACTGGGCATGGACAAGCTGGAAAGCTGGGACCTGGCCTGGGCCTCGGAAAAGCTCAAGCAGGCGCGCTACGCCTTTTCCGACGAGGAGGTGAAGCAGTACTTCCCCGAGCACAAGGTGATGGCAGGCCTGTTCAAAGTCATCGGCACGCTGTTCTCGGCGAGCATCGAGCCGGACAGCGCGCCGACCTGGCACCCCGACGTGCGCTTCTACCGCATCGTCACCGAAGTCAGCCGTGGCGGCACGCCGGCTGGCGAGTTCTATGTCGATCTCTATGCCCGCGAGACCAAGCGCGGCGGTGCCTGGATGGCCGACGCCATCGGCCGCCGGCAGACGCCCGCGGGCATCCAGACGCCGGTGGCCTATCTGAACTGCAATTTCCCGGCGCCGGTGAACGGCAAAGCCGCGACCTTCAGCCACGACGACGTGCTGACGCTGTTCCACGAAACCGGCCACGGCCTGCACCACCTGCTGACGCAGGTCGAGGACCTGCCGGTCTCGGGCATTGACGGCGTCGAATGGGACGCGGTGGAACTGCCCAGCCAGTTCATGGAGAACTTCTGCTGGGAATGGGACGTGCTCGCGGGCATGACCGCACATGCCAAGACAGGCGAGCCGCTGCCGCGCGACCTCTACGACAAGATGGTAGCGGCGAAGAATTTCCAGAGCGGCATGCAGACGCTGCGCCAGATCGAGTTCGCGCTGTTCGACCTGCTGCTGCACAGCGAATTCGATCCCGCCGGCACGCGCACCGTGCAGGAATTGATCCTGGCCGTGCGCGAGGAAGTGGCGGTTGTCTTCCCGCCCGAGTGGAACCGCTTCCCGCAGAGCTTCGCCCACATCTTCGGCGGTGGTTACGCGGCGGGCTATTACAGCTACAAATGGGCGGAAGTCCTTTCCGCCGACGCCTATGCCGCTTTCGAGGAAGCAGGCAAGACTTGCGGCAGTACCCTCGACGCCGAAACTGGCGCGCGCTTCTGGCGCGAAATCCTGGCCGTCGGCGGTTCGCGGCCGGCGATGGAATCGTTCAAGGCGTTCCGCGGCCGCCAGCCGGAAGTGGACGCCTTGTTGCGGCATAATGGCATGATCGATGCCTGACCGACGGAGGCCGCCCATGCGATTCCCGCTCGCCATTGTCCTGCTCGTCGCGGCGCTCGCCGCGCATGCGCAGATGACTTATCGCTGGATCGACAAGGAAGGCAAGGTTCATTACACCGACCGGCCGCCCGCCCCCGGCGAGGCCGCCAGGGTCGAGCAGAAGCGGCCCACGCAGCTTGGCGCCGACCAGACGATGTCATATGCCTTGCGCCAGGCCACGGCGGAATATCCGGTGATGCTCTACACGCAAACGGATTGCGGCGAGGTCTGCAAGCAGGCGCGCGACCACCTGGCGAGACGCGGCGTGCCGTTCAGCGAAAAGACCGTGACCACCGCGGACGACCTCAAGGCCCTGCGCACGCTGGTCGGCGAAGGCGAGTTGATCGTTCCGGTCGTGCAGGTGGGCGGCAAGTCGTCCCGCGGCTACCTGGCGTCCAGCTGGGACAGCCTGCTCGACGCCGCCGGCTATCCGACGACGAACGCCAAGGCCGCCGCCGGCCGCTGACGCGGCTACTCCGCCACCAGCAGCAGCGCCGACAGCTCGCGCTCGAGCAACGCCGGATCACCGGCGTTGAGCGCCACCAGCTGACGCAGGTGGGTGACGCTGTCGACGTCCATGGTCGTGCAGCGCAGGCCGACGCGACGGCCTTCGACGTGAGCCACCACGGCGTGCATGATGATCACCGCGACGTCCGACAGCTTCAGCTTGATCTGGCAGTTGGCGTCGACCTCACCGCGCCAGTGCGGCGACATCTTCACCAGGGCACCCTTCAACGAGATGTCGACGAGTTCGGCCGGCCACACGCCCGCCGCATCGACCAGCTGCACCGGTGAATGAAACACTGCGCGCCAGAACTGGCGGCGATCCGAACCATTGCTCATGAACACTCCTCCCGTCCCCATGCGCCATAACGCGCTGCGATTATAGAGCGCGCTCCGGTATCATCAGCCACGACATGAAGCTCGCCACCTGGAACGTCAATTCGCTGAAAGTGCGCCTGCCGCACGTACTCGACTGGTTGGCGGCGCAACGGCCCGACGTGTTGTGCCTTCAGGAAACCAAGCTCGAGGACAAGGCCTTCCCCTTCGCCGACATCGAGGCGGCCGGCTATCGGGCCATCCACCACGGCCAGAAGACCTATAACGGCGTCGCCATCCTGGCACGTTCCGAAGCAGGGGACGTCGTGCGCAACATCCCGGCCCTCGACGACCCGCAGGCGCGCGTAATCGCGGCCACGGTCGACGGCGTGCGCATCGTTTGCGCCTACATGCCCAACGGCCAAGCGGTCGGCTCGGACAAGTACGAATACAAGCTGAAATGGCTGCGCGCGCTCAAGCTGTGGCTCAGGGACGAGCTGACGCGCCATCCGCGCCTCGCCCTGCTCGGCGATTACAACATCGCTCCCGAGGACCGCGATGTCCATGATCCGCAAGCGTGGGCGGGACAGGTACTGTGCTCTGAGCCGGAACGCGATGCCTTTCGCGCGCTGCTCGAACTGGGCCTGACCGATGCCTTCCGCCTGTTCGAGCAGCCGGAAAAAGTGTTCAGCTGGTGGGATTACCGCATGCTTGCCTACCAGAAGAACATGGGACTGCGCATCGACCACATCCTCCTGTCGCAACCGCTGGCGGCGATATGCCGTTCATGTGGCGTTGATAAGGCACCGCGCAAGCTGGAACGGCCTTCCGACCACGCGCCGGTGATGGCCGAGTTGGCGCCCTGAACATGGACAACCTCGTCGAGCTTTATCCGGTGCTAGCCAAACTGCCGGCGGAATTGCGCGACCGCGTGCTGGCCAGCCTCAAGGCCGTAACCGTTCCCACGGCCACCACGCTGTTCGACGAACGCCAGCCATGCCACGGATTTCCCTTGGTACTGGCCGGCGCCATCCGCGTCGTCAAACCGGCCGCCAACGGACGCGAGCTGCCGCTGTACCGGGTGCTGCCCGGCGAGTCGTGCATCATCAGCTCCGGCTGCCTGCTGGGCCATGCCGACTACAACGCTCGGGGCGTCACCGAAACCGAAACCACGCTGGCGCTGCTGCCGCGCCCCCTGTTCGATGAATTGCTGACTCAGCCCGTCTTCCGCGACTTCGTCTTCCATCTCTTTTCGGAACGCATCGCGGACCTGATGCAGCTGATCGAGGAAGTCGCCTTCCGCAAGCTCGACCAGCGCCTGGCGGGTTTGTTGCTGGGCAAGGGCCGGCTGGTGAAGGCCACGCACCAGCAGCTGGCCGACGAACTCGGCAGCGTGCGCGAGATGGTCAGCCGACTGCTCAAGGGCTTCGCCGAGCACGGCCTGGTGCGCATCGCCCGGGAGCAGATCGAGATCGTGGATGCGGCCGGCCTGCGCAGGATCGCCGAAGGATAGCTTGGTGACTTTGGTCACAGACGCGCCGGCGCCGACGTGATGAAATTCAGCCGTCGCTCCCGGACACTCACTATTGGAGAATCCATCATGAAAACGAATGTCGGCGGTATCGATCGTATCCTGCGCATCGTCGTCGGTCTCGCGCTGGTCGCCTGGGCGCTGCTCGGCGGCCCGGTGTGGGCCTGGATCGGCGTCGTGCCCCTGGCGACTGGCCTCATGGGCTTCTGCGCGCTGTATCCGCTATTGGGCATCAACACCTGCCCGATGAAGAAGTAGTCATCATGTTGGCCAGCCGGATGTAATCGGCAACCGCTAGTTCCTCGGCACGCGCGGTGGGCGCAATGCCCGCCGCCGCCAGCCCGGCTTCATCCACCAGTTCGCGCAGGTTGTTGCGCAGCATCTTGCGCCGCTGACCGAAGGCGGCGAGGACGAGCTTCGCCAGCAAGACCTCGTCGCACGCCGCCAGCGCATCAACGGACTTGGGAATCAGCCGGACGATGGCGGAATCCACCTTCGGCGCCGGGTTGAAAGCACCCGGCGGCACAATGAACAGGCGGTCCATGTCGAAGCGGTATTGCAGCATCACCGACAGCCGGCCGTAGTCCGCCGTGCCGGGATCGGCGACCATGCGGTCCACCACTTCCCTTTGCAGCATGAAGTGCATGTCGCGCACCGAATCCGCAAACGCCGCGAGATGGAACAGCAACGGCGTCGAAATGTTGTAGGGCAGATTGCCGACCACGCGCAAATCCCGGCCGAGCGCACCGAAATCGAAGTCCAGCGCGTCGCCTTGGTGGATCGTCAGCCGCTCGGGTGGAAAGCGTTCCTTCAGGCGCGCAATCAAATCGCGGTCGATCTCGACCACGTACAGATGATCGAGCCGCTCCAACAGCGGCGCGGTAAGCGCGCCCAGTCCCGGGCCGATCTCGACCATGCGCTCTTCGCGGCGCGGCGCGATGGCCTCGACGATGTTGCGGATGACGCCGGGGGAAACGAGGAAGTTCTGTCCGAACCGCTTGCGAGGGGCGTGTTCCTTCATCGCCACGCCACGATGTCGGCCGCGACCTGGACCGCGGCGAACAGGCTGCGCGGATCGGCGCGGCCGGTGCCGGCGAGATCGAGCGCCGTGCCGTGGTCGACCGAGGTGCGCAGGATGGGCAGGCCGAGCGTGATGTTGATGCCTTCCTCGAAGGCCGCGTACTTCAGTACCGTCAGGCCCTGATCGTGGTACATCGCCAACTGCGCGTCCGAACCAGCCAGCACCTTGCGCGTAAACAGCGTGTCGGCGGGCAGCGGGCCAACCAGGTCCATGCCTTCGGCGCGCAGCGCGTCGAGCACCGGCGCGATGACCTCGATTTCCTCCATGCCGAGGTGGCCGCCCTCGCCCGCATGCGGATTCAGCCCGGCGACCAGGATGCGCGGTTTCACGAAACCGAACTTGCCGACCAGATCGCCATGCAGGATGCGAATCGTCGTCGTCAGTTCCTCGCGCGTAATTGCGGCAGGGACATCCTTGAGCGGCAGGTGCGTGGTGGCCAGCGCCACGCGCAGGCCAGCCTGCTCGCCGGTGCCGGCCAGCATCATGACGACGCGCGGCGTGCCGGTGCGCTCGGCCAGATACTCGGTGTGGCCCGTAAACGCAGTGCCGGCATCGTTGATGATGCCCTTGTGCACCGGCGCCGTGACCATGGCCGCATATTCACCGCGCATGCAGCCATCGCAGGCGGCATCGAGCAGATCAAGCACGTAGCGCGCATTGGCGGTATCGAGCCGGCCGGCGACGCAAGGCGCGCGCAGCGGCACGTGGCGGACTTCCAGCCCGGCGATATCGATGCCCAGCCGATGGGCGCGCTCGCGCAGCAGATCACGGTCGCCGAGTACCACCAGCCTGCAGTGGCGTGTCGCCACGGCTGACTTTTGCAGGGCCAGGCAGATGTCCGGCCCGATACCGGCCGGCTCGCCCGAGCTGACCGCGATGACCGGCGCGATCACTTTTCTTCTAATCGATATTCGACGTAGGCGCGGTCGCGCAGCTGGCGCAGCCAGTCCTGGTAAGCCTCGTCGGCCTTGCGCTCACGCAGCGCCTGGCGCGCCATCTGGCGCTGCCGGTCCTTCGAGGCATCCTCGGTGCGTCGCTCGAGCACCTGGATCAGGTGCCAGCCGAACGGCGAACGCACCGGCGGGCTGATCTCGTTGAGTTTCAGGGTATCCATGGCTTTCTCGAAATCGGGCACCGTGTCGCCCTGGTACAGCCAGCCGAGATCGCCCCCCTTGGCCCCCGACAGATCGCTGGAATGCTGGCGCGCCAGTTCGGCGAAATCGGCGCCGTTGTCCAGCCGTTCCTTGAGCACCGCCAGCCGCCGCCTGGCCTCGGCATCGGGAATCACCTCGTTCACCTTGACCAGGATGTGCCGCGCATGCGTCTGCTTAAGCGCCTGCGTCCGCAACGCGCCGCCACGCCGGTCGACCACCCGGATGATGTGGAAGCCGGCGGAACTCTTGAGGATGTCGCTGGTTTCGCCGAGCTTGAGCTTGCGCGCCGCTTCGACATACAAGGTCGGCAGCCGGTCCGCCGGCCGCGGCTCCATGACGCCGCCCGACAAGCCATCGGGCGCGTCGGAAAAACTCGCCGCGACGCGGGCGAAGTCCTCGCCTTTTTGCAGTTGCGTCCACGCCTGTTCGGCGCGCGCGCGCAGCTCGGCCAACTGCCGGGCGCTGGCCTGCTCGGGCACGCGCACGACGATGTGGGCAAGCTGGACGATCTCCGCGTTCTGGCCGGGCTGCCCCGCCGTCTCCAGATAGTTGTCGATCTCGCCCTCGGAGATGACGATGCGGTTCTCGACCTCGCGCTCGCGCAGCCGTGAAATCGTGATCTCCTGGCGAATTTCCTCGCGGAACTTCCGCCAGGCCAGCCCATCCCGTTCCAGGGCTTCCTTGAACTCCGGCAGCGACAAGCGATTGCTTTCGGCGATGCGGCGCAGGGCGGCATCGAGCTCGTCATCGGGCACGTCCATGCCGGCATCGCGCGCGAATTGCATCTGGGCGCGATCGACGATCAGCCGTTCGAGCAACTGCTTCTCCATGACGTCGCGCGGCGGCAACTGGACGTTCTGCCCGCGCAACTGGCGCTCGACCATCGTCAGTCGCGAACGCAGCTCGAACAGGGTGATGGCCTCGCTATTGACGACGGCAACGATGCGATCCAGCTCGACCGATCGTGGCGCGGCCGGCGCGGCGGCGGCAACGAGCAGGGACGCCAGCAAGACAAGGAGATGACGGGTCATGGTATCGATCAATGGTCTCCGAATACGGGATCGGCGGTCGGCTGGCTGATGACGCCGTAACCGACGACGTTGCGCTTGAGCATGTCGAGGGGATTGGAGCCGATTCTGGCCAGCCCGTTCAACTCCAGCTGCACGAAGAACGACGTCGACGACTTGTCGGCCGTGGTCGCCAACCGGTGCAGAACCACGCGCGCCACCCAACAGCCGCCATCATACTCGAGCCCGGCGACGCCCTCGACCAGACGCCTTTCCAGGATCGAGTAGTTGTAGCGGCCGACGCCGTGCCAACCGCCAGCGATGGGCCACTGCCCCGAGAGATCGACCTGGCGGAACTGGTCGCGCGTGTAACGGTAGCTCGCGTTCAACACTTTCCCCGGTTCGGGTTGATAACGGCCACCGGCGTTGAAGCGCTCGGTGCGATTGAAGTTGGGATCGTACTGCCAGCCCGTGTCGACATGCACGCCAGGGGCGATGCGGCCGGAGAACGCCGCCAGGAAATCGGTGCGCCGGCTGGTGCGCGGCGCTTCGCCCGGCAGTGTCACCGCCTGGTCGCGGAAATAGAAGCGCTGGCCGACGGCGCCGCGCATCAACTCGCCGCCGCTCGCGGGATCGACGAGGCGCGAGACCAGGGCCGAGGTCAACTGGTTCGCGTCGCCGATGCGGTCGTTGCCGCCGTAACGGTTCTCGCCGAAGATCTGGGCGAAATTGAAATCCATCAGCGCCGAATCGAACACCGGAATTTCGCTCTGTTGGCGCGACGGCACGTTGAGGTAGTAGAGTCGTGGCTCCAGCGTCTGCACCAGCGAGCGGCTCAGCCAATTGACGTCGCGCTCGAAGACCAGCCCGGAGTCGATGCTGAAAATCGGCACGTTGCGCGTCTGCCGATCGGGCACCCCGATCGCCTGGTCCTGGAGGTTGTATCGCGTGCTGTGCAGGCCGAATTTGGGTGTGGCGTAGAACGCGGCCGTCTGGATCGGCAGCGAGAACTGCGGGTAAAGCGCGAGACGCTGGCCGGTCACGAGCGTCGGGTGATCGAACCAAACGTACTCGCCGGAGAAGGCGAAGGACAGCCCCCCCGGCAGATCGGGACGGACGGCCGAAGCCGTCAGCTGCGGCACGCGGTAGTAAGGCCTGCCGATCGGCGCCTTGGGATCCTGCAGGGTCTGGAAACTCTGCACCAGTGCCGCGGCGTTCCACCAGCCGGCGCCATACGTCACGCTGCCCTGGCGCAGCAGGTTGGCCTGCGACACCATGTGTACCTTCGACGACAGATCGTCGAAGTACTGGTCGTCGGATACGCCATTGAGATTGAGGTTGCCGGTCAGCCCGGGCGCAAGCGTGTGGTCGTGCAACACGGCATAGGCGTAGCGGTTCGCGCTCTTGAGCTGATCGTTGGGCAGGTATTCGAGCCGCGTCTGCCCCTTGAAGCTCGGCGCCAGATAACGGAACTCGGTGTTCAACTGGATGCCGCGCTTGGTCATGACGCGCGGCGCGATGGTGGCATCCATGTTCTCGGCGATGTTCCAGTACCACGGCAGCGTCAACTCGAGACCGCTGGTGCTGCTCGAGCCGAAGGTCGGCGCCAGCAGGCCAGACTTGCGCTTGTTGTTGAGCGGAAACGTCATCCACGGCCAGTACAGGATCGGCGTGTCCTTGAAGTACACCTTGCTGCCGGTGGCGGTGCCGGTCTCGGTGTTGTAGTCGAGCGCCATTTCGTCCGCCTGGACATACCAGTCGCGCCGGTCCGGCTCGCAGGTGCTGTAGGTGGCCTGCTTGAAGCGATACAAACCGTCGCCCTCGAAATCCAGCCAGCTGGCCGCGCCGCTGCCGGTGATCGGCTCGCGCGCAACGGGGGTCGGCAGTTGCACCTGGCCGGGCTTCTTCTTCGGCGGCGGCAGGCGCTTGATGCTGTACTCGGGCTGTTCGAAATAGCCCTGCTTATCCGTGTTCTTCAAGAACAGGTGCGGGCCGGCAATCGTGTCCTCCTCGCGCCGCAGGCGGACATCGCCGGTGGCCTCGGTGGCGTCTTCCGCCTGCCGATACACCAGCCGGTCGGCATTGACGATGCCATCGGCCTTGCGCAACACGACCTTGCCGGTGGCGATGGTTTCGACATCGGTTTGTCCCGTGATCGCGTCGGCAACGATATAGGTCGCCTGGTCTGCCGGCACCGCCTCGGCCGGCGCGGCCGCCGGTTTGACGGCCGGCTGCTCCACGGCGACGCTGGCCGGCTTGGCCGGCTTGACTGGATTCGGCGCACCGATCAGGGCGGGATCGACCCGCAGCGGCGGCAAGCCATCGGCGGCGATGGCGGTGCCGGCCACGCCAATGACCAGCCAGCCGCCCAATCGTGCGCCCATGTGCGCGCCAAGCCGGAAACCCATGCTCGCCTGCCTGCCCCGAATGCCTAGGAATGTCGCGCCGAAGCGCACTGAATGCCGATGCTAGAATTTTGCAAATTCTAACATTCCGGACAGGTGCGCCACGTGGAGCGTCAGCGGCAAATCAGCGAGTGGATCGGGCGCCTGAATCCAGGACGGGACTTCACGCTCGCCCCGGCATCCGCCGATGCCAGTTTCCGGCGTTACCTGCGCGTCGCCTTCGACGGCCGATGCCAGTTTCCGGCGTTACTTGCGCGTCGCCTTCGACGACGGCACGACGCGCGTCGTCATGGATGCACCGCCCAGCCACGAGGACGTCAAGCCCTGGCTGCATGTGCAGAAACTGTTTCACGATGCCGGCGTCCATGTGCCCGAGGTCTACGCCACCGACCTCGACAACGGCTTCCTGCTGCTCTCCGACCTCGGCTCGACGACCTATCTGACGAACCTGGCCACTGACAACGCCGATACCCGCTACCGCGCCGCCATCGACGCGCTGATCCGCATCCAGCTGGCCAGCCGGCCCGACGAACTGCCCGCCTACGACCGCGTGCTGCTCAAGCGCGAGCTCGATCTCTTCCCGGACTGGTATCTCACGAAGCACGTCAAGATCGCGCTGACGGAAAGTCAGTCGTCGCAACTCGCCGCCGTGTTCGAGAAGATTCTTGCCGTCAACCTGGCCGAGCCGGGCGTCTATGTCCATCGCGACTATCACTCGCGCAACCTGATGGTCACCGAGCCGAACCCCGGCATCATCGACTTCCAGGACGCGGTGTACGGCCCCATCACCTACGATCTCGTCTCGCTGTTCAAGGACGCCTACATCGAATGGCCGGAAGAACGCTCGCTCGACTGGCTGGCCCGCTACTGGCAAACTGCGAAGAAGGCCGGCCTGCCGGTGCGCGCCGACTTCGGCGACTTCCACCGCGACTACGAATGGATGGGCGTGCAGCGCCACGTGAAAGTGCTGGGCATCTTCGCGCGGCTCTATCATCGCGACGGCAAGGACGGCTACCTCAAGGACATGCCGCTGGTGGCGAAATACCTGCGCGCCGCCTGCGAACGCTACCGGGACCTCGCCCCGCTGTTGCGCATCCTCGACCTCGCCGAGAACCGCGCGGCCCAGGTGGGGGACACGTTTTGAGGGCGACGCATTGAAAGCCATGATCCTCGCCGCCGGCCGCGGCGAGCGCATGCGGCCGCTGACCGACCGCATGCCGAAGCCCTTGCTGCCGGTGGCCGGCAAACCGCTGATCGTCTGGCATCTGGAGCGGCTCGCTCGGGCCGGCATCCGCGACATCGTCATCAACCACGCCCACCTGCCCGACCAGATCGAGGGCTTGCTCGACGACGGCGCCGCCTGGGGCGTCGCCATCCGTTACTCGGCCGAACCACCCGGCGCGCTGGAAACTGCCGGCGGCATCGCCAATGCCCTGCCCATGTTGACGAATGAGCTCGGCGACGAACCCTTCCTCGTGGTCAACGGCGACATCTGGTGCGACCTCGATTTCGCCACGCTGCCGCAACTCGCAACGAACGATCTCGCCCACCTGGTACTGGCGCCCAACCCGCCGCATCATCCCGATGGCGATTTCGAACTGCGGGATGGGCGCGTGCTCGGCGTGCCACCGCGGCTGACTTTTGCCGGCATCGGCCTGTATCGTCCGGAACTCTTCGCCGCAGTCGAGCGCGGCAAGCCGGCAAAGCTGGCACCGTTGCTGCGCGAGGCCATGGCCGCCGATCGCGTCTCCGGCCAAGTCCACACCGGCCGCTGGGTCGATGTCGGCACGCCGGAACGGCTGGCCGCGCTCGATGAGGAAGTCCGCTCGCACCTATAATCGGGCGCATGGACATCCAGCCTTTCGCCGACCGCCGCACCCGACTGCTCGCCCGCATGGATAGCCTTGGCGGGGGCGTCGCCATCCTGCCGACGGCGACCGAGAAGACGCGCAACCGCGACGCGACCTATCCGTATCGCGGCGACAGCTACTTCCACTACCTGACCGACTTCCCCGAGCCCGAGGCCGTGCTGGTGCTGGTGGCCGGCAACTCACCCAAGTCCATCCTCTTCTGCCGCGACCGCGATCCCGACAAGGAAATCTGGGATGGCTACCGCCATGGCCCCGAAGGCGCACGCGAGACGTTCGGCTTCGACGAGACACACTCCATTTCCGAACTCGATACCAAGCTGCCCGAGCTGCTCGCCAACCAGCCGTCGCTCTGGCACTCGCTCGGCTTCGAGCCCGACTGGGACGCGCGCCTCGGCCGCGCGCTCAACGCCGTGCGCGCGCAAAGCCGCGCCGGCAAGCGCGCGCCATCGACGATCCACGACCTGCGCGCGGTGCTCGACGAGATGCGCCTCATCAAGGACGGCCACGAGATCGCCTTGATGCGCCGCGCCGCCGAGATCGCCGCCGCCGCCCACCGCCGCGCCATGCAGGCGGCCGCGCCCGGCCGCTGGGAATACGAGATCGAGGCCGAGTTCCTGCACGAATTCCGCCGCCAGGGCAGTCAGTTCCCGGCCTACACCACCATCGTCGCTTCCGGCGCCGGCGCCTGTGTGCTGCACTACGTCAACAACGATCGCCGGATGCGCGCCGGCGAGCTGGTGCTGATCGACGCCGGCTGCGAACTCGACGGCTACGCCTCCGACATCACGCGCACGTTTCCGGTCGATGGCCGCTTTTCCGGCCCGCAGGAAGACGTCTACGAACTGGTGGAGGCGGCGCAGCAGGCCGCCATCGCCGCCATCAAGCCCGGCGCGACCTTCATGGCGCCGCACGACGCGGCGGTGAAAGTGCTGGCGCAGGGCATGATCGACTTGAAGCTCTTGCATGGCAGTGTCGACGGCGTCATCGAGTCGGAAAGCTACAAGCGCTTCTACATGCACCGCACCAGCCACTGGCTCGGTCTCGACGTGCACGACGCCGGCGAATACAAGACCGGCGCCGCGCCGAACGACCAGTGGCGGCCGCTGACGCCGGGCATGGTGCTGACCGTCGAGCCCGGCTGCTACATCCGCGCCGCCGACGACGTGCCCGCCGCCTTCCACGACATCGGCATCCGCATCGAGGACGACGCGCTGGTGACCCCCGACGGCTGCGAAATCCTCACGTCCGCCGCGCCGAAGAAGATCGCCGACATCGAGGCCTTGATGCGCGCAGGCAAGCCATGACCGCTCCCGTGGCCATGGTGGCCATCGTCGGCGGCGGCCCGGCCGGCATGGCGCTGGCGCTGGCCCTGCATCGCCACGGCGTGGCCTGCGAGATTCTGGATGCCCGCCCGCGCGGCGCCGCGATCGCCGACAAGCGCATCCTCGCCCTTGCGCACGGCGCGCGGCAGATTCTCGAAGGCCTGGGCGTCTGGCGCACCATTCCCCACACGCCGATCACCACCATCCACGTTTCGCACCAGGGCGGCCTGGGCCGCACGAAAATCCCCGCCGAGGATGAAGGCGTGCCGGCGCTCGGCTACGTGCTCGCCGCCGGCGATCTTGCCGCCGGCCTCGACGCCGCGCTGGCAAAGACCGATATCGCCTTCCACGACAACACCCGCATCGACGCGCAACCGGACGTGCCGCTGACCGTCTGGGCCGAAGGCGCTGTCGACAACGAAGCCGCGGTGACGCACGACTACGGCCAACATGCCGTGATCTGCACGGCCACGGCCGACGAACCGCACGGCGGTCGCGCCTGGGAGCGCTTCACGCCGGAAGGACCAATCGCGGCGCTACCCCGTGGCAAGGCTTACGCCGTCGTGCTCACCTGTGCCGCCGGCGACGCCGACGACATCGCCGCGCTCGACGGCGCCGCCTTCCTGGCGCTGCTCCAGCGCCGCTTCGGCGGCCGTGTCCGCTTCACGGCGGCCGGCGAGCGCGCCGTCTTTCCGCTCGGCCTGCGCTATCGAAAGTCAGCCGTGGCGGCACGCCAGGTATGGATCGGCAATGCCGCGCAGACGCTGCATCCGGTCGCCGGGCAGGGTTTCAATCTGGCGCTGCGCGACATCTTCGAGTTGGCGCGCACCCTGACGGATGCCGCCGACCCAGGCGCCCCCGCCGTGCTGGCGCGCTACGATCAGGTGCGCCGCCTCGACCGGCGCGGCGCCATCGGCTTCACCGACACGCTGGTGCGCCTGTTCAGCAACGACAATCCGCTGCTGCGCCACGCGCGCGGCGCCGGCCTGCTGGCGCTCGATCTGCTGCCGCCGGTGCGCCACTTCATCGCCCGCCGCATGATGTTCGGCGCACGGGGCTGGTAGCCGAACCTTACCATTGCCGCCTCCGGTCACCTGTCCTACAATGGCTGGACAGATGTCAAAAGGAGCGGAATCATGGGTGACATGTCGGTGGTCAAGATACTAGGTGGGCAGCGCCTGCTCGGCAGGCGCGTCATGAACCCGCTCGATCTCGCCGACGTCGTCGAGGCCGGCCTGCCGCGCCAGGTCGCGGACCGCTTGCAGCAGCGCCTCGACTGGTCGGAGGGCGAACTGGCCAAGGGGCTCGGCGTCAGCGGCAAGACCCTGCAGCGCATCGGCAAGGATACCGATGCCCGCCTCACGCCGGCGCAGAGCGACCGCCTGTTCCGCCTCGCCCGCATCGTCGGCTTCGCCGAGGAGGTGTTCGAGGATAGCGAACGCGCCCATCGCTGGCTCAAGGAGCCGCAGCGCGGTCTCGGCAATCGCACGCCGCTATCGCTGCTCGGCACCGAGGCCGGCGCGCGCGAAGTCGAGGACCTGCTCGGTCGCATCGAGTACGGCGTCTTCAGCTGATGCCGTTGTCGCTCTGGCGCATCGTCAAGGCCCGGCATGCCGCCAGCGCCTTCGACGGCGAAGGCGCGCGCCGCCATGGCGGCCGCTGGAATCCGCGCGGTACGCCAGTCGTCTATCTCGGCGGCACGCTGTCGCTGGCGGCGCTGGAAACCTTCGTGCATCTGGCGCCCGAGGATGCCCGCCTCGCCCTCGTCGCCATCGAGGTTGTCGTGCCTGACAAGCTGCGCATCGAAAAACTCGCCGCCGACCGGCTGCCCGACAACTGGCGAGCCGAACCGCCGCCGCACACCGCCCAGGCGCTTGGCCTCGACTGGGTGAAGCGCAACGAAGCAGCGCTGCTGCGCGTGCCCTCCGTCATCGTCGCGCGCGAATTCAACTACCTGCTGAATCCCCGCCATCCCGCCTTCGCCAAACTGAAAATCCAGCCGCCGGTGCCCTTCGGGTTTGACGGCAGGATGTGGAAGTAGGAAGCATGGTCCTGGCCGCCATCGGCTAGGAGCGGTCGCCGAAAGAAGTGGTGTACAAGCAGTCAGTCAAGGGCAGAACCTAACCTTGGGAGCATAATGCCATCTCAATTGCTGAAAGAGGTTGTCTTGAACTGGCTGACACGACAATTTGAGTTATCACGCGGGGGCAGTGAATCCAACGTCCGGCCCATGGAGGGCTTGCGAGGCTTTGCTGTCTTTCTTGTTTTTTTAGTTCATTTCGTGACATTGGTAAAACCGTGGCTATCAACGGAGTCCCGTTTCGACGCATTTACAGCGTCTCTACACATCATCGGGAATACCGGTGTTGACTTATTTTTCGTCCTCAGTGGCTATCTCATTTACGGGTCACTGATTTCGCGCCCTCAGCGATTTCTGCGGTTTATGTCGCGGCGTGTTGAGCGAATCTACCCTGCCTTTGTAGCAGTCTTCCTCGCTTATCTAGT
>OEIV010000529.1_pt1 | contig 20517 bp, 16 predicted proteins | sample 1539231 | NCBI WGS metagenome assembly OEIV01 (sample SAMN03794762, study PRJEB22550) | activated sludge metagenome | feature: wastewater treatment plant; material: activated sludge; isolation source: Wastewater treatment plant of a petroleum refinery complex | place: Argentina: Buenos Aires ...
AGCGCGAGCGATCCGGCGGTGACGACGAGCATTCGAGCGGTCTTCATGGCTATCCCTTCGGGCCCGGAGCGGGCGAGTGTGCGAGGCGAAAGCGACAGGTTACCACGCTTGGCACGGCGAGTCAGCGGATGAGGCGGGCGGGGTCGCGGGGCCGCGGTACGTCAAAAAGCCCCGGGGCGCGGCAGGGCGGGTGCGCCCCGCCGCCCCGGGCGGACGGGAGCTCGAGGGCGTTCGAGGAACGCACACCGCCACAGGCGACGATTCCGACTTGAGGGGCGGCGAGATCGCGTGCCCGAGCGAGCGAGGCCAGCCGATCGGCCATCGATCGGGCCGAATGGTCGAGGCCCGGCGCGCCGGCGCTGAGCGTGTGGGAGACGCCAAGAGCGGCGAGGGCATCGATCGCGGCGCGTGTGTCGCCCGCGTCGTCAAAGGCGCGATGGAAGGCAACGACGATGCTGGGATTCGCGGTCCGGGCGACGTTGATGATCTCGCGGCACGCGGGCGTATCGATTTCGCCGCGGCGAGTGAGCACGCCGATTACGATGCCGGTCGCGCCGGCTGCCACGACACGCCGAGCGCTCTCGATCAGCGCGTCGAGCGTTGGGTGATCCGCGACGTAACTGTCGCTCTCTCGGACCAGGGCAAAGGCGGGGATGGTAACGGCGGCGACGACACTCGAGACGAGTTCGACGCTCGGCGTCATGCCGTGGCGATCCAGTTCGGCGCAGAGCTCCAGCCGATCCGCGTGCTGGGCGGCGATGACGGCCTCGGCGAGGTTGTCGACGGCGATTTCGAGAGGCATGTCGCGATGGCGGGCGGCGATGGGCGGACGCGATCAGAAATTCGGCGTGGGCGGGCGGAAATCGTCGAAGTTCAGCGTGCGGAAATACTCGATCGTCTTCTTCAGCCCGTCGCGGAGCGCGATGCGCGGCTCCCAGTTCAGGCGCGTTCGCGCGAGAGTGATGTCCGGGCAGCGGCGTGACGGATCATCCGCGGGGAGCGGCTTATTGACCACTCGCGACTTTGAGCCCGTCAGCTCGATCACCATCTCCGCGAGCTGCTTCATCGAGACTTCGCCGGGGTTGCCGAGATTCACCGGACCGATGAGGTCGTCGGGGGCATTCATCATGCGCACGAAGCCGTCGATCAGGTCGTCGACAAAGCAGAAGGAGCGGCTCTGGTTGCCGTCGCCGAAGAGCGTGATGTCCTCGTTTCGCAGGGCCTGGCGGATGAAGTTTGAGACGACACGTCCGTCGAAGGGGTGCATGCGCGGGCCGAACGTGTTGAAGATGCGCACGACGCGGATGTTCACGCGGTTCATGCGGTGGTAATCGAAGAAGAGAGTTTCGGCGGCGCGTTTGCCCTCGTCGTAGCAGGCTCGCGGCCCGATGGGGTTGACGTTGCCGCGGTAAGTCTCGCGCTGGGGGTGCTCGGCGGGATCGCCGTAGACCTCGCTGGTGGAGGCCTGGAAGACCTTGGCGCGGCAGCGTTTGGCCATGCCCAGCACATTGATCGCGCCGAGCACGGAGGTCTTCATCGTCTTGATCGGGTTGTACTGGTAGTGTCCGGGCGCGGCGGGGCAGGCGAGGTTGTAGATCTCGTCGACCTCGAGCCAGATGTCGTGGGTGATGTCGTGGCGGATCAGTTCGAAATTGGGCTTGCCGAGCAGGTGGGCAACGTTGCTCTTCTGGCTGGTGAAGAAATTGTCGAGGCAGATGACGTCGTGCCCGAGCGACACGAGGCGGTCGCAGAGGTGCGAGCCGAGAAACCCGGCACCGCCGGTGACGAGAATCCGCTTGACCTTGAGGGAGTTGGACATTCGGGGGCTCCGGGTGAGGAGCAAGGATAGCGGCGGAACGGATGAGGGCACTAGCGACGTACGACGTGGTACAACTGCCCCAGCTGAAGCAAGGTGACGCCAGCAGCCGCCCAGAAGCCGATGAAGACGACGGCCTCGACGAGCCAGGCTGGCCACCGATCTCTCGCCGCAACATGCGCGACCTCGGCAGCCCGCACACGACGCAGGGTGAAATGGATGCCCACCAGTGCGACAACTATGCAAAGCAGCAGCATGACTAGGTGGACTACGGTCTCTTGCCGGCCATGCATCTGAATTTGCTCGAAGCTCACATCCATGATGACAAAGAAGAGCAATCCAGACCACAGTCCGGGCGTCACGAGGTCCGGGGCGAGCCCCCAACGCGAGGGAACCGTTGTCAGGAACGGGCCACGCTCTGGGTCGTACTCCTTCCCACACTCAGAGCAGCGATTCGGCACTTGGCCGTTGGACGCGAGATCGTACCCGCATCCGACACATCGACGCGAAGATGGCGGCTTCTCGCTCATGTGCTGTCGTCTATTCGCCCGCCGCGGCCCGGCAGTTTGCCGCTAGGTGCGCGGGGCTTGAGGTACCCACGATCACGCTCGACACGCCGGGCGTTCCGGTCGCGAAGCGAAGCGCCTCCGCTACGGGATCCGTGGCCTGAGCGGCGGGCCCGGCGTTTTCGCGTGCCACCGCCGCGTGCCCGCTGGCCAGCGCCTTCTTGATGAGCACGCCCTTACTCCGCCATTTCGCCTCGGCGATGACCGCGAGGTCGTCCTTAGCGCCGGGGTTCAGCGTCACCATCACGACATCGCATCGATCAAGCGCCCGCAGGCCGCCCGTGACGGTCTTGGTCGACGCGCCGAACGAGCGGATGAGCCCGCGCGATTTGAGGTGTTCGAGTTCGTCGATGGTCTCGTCGAGTTCGGGCGCATTCTCGACCAGTCCGTCGGAGTGGATGAGCACGCACTCGACTCGATCGGTGCGGAGGCGAATGAGGCTTCGTTCGACGCTCGTCCGCACGGCGGGCGGAGTGAAATCGAATCGCGACAGGCCATCCTGAAACTCTTCGCCGACCTTGGTGACGATGGTCCAGCGATCGCGATGTCCCGCGAGGAGCGAGCCGAGTCGCGACTCGCTCGTGCCGTAGGCCGGCGCAGTGTCGATGAGGGTGATGCCGAGGCTCGTGGCGGCGGAGATGAGCGATTTGGCCTCGTCGTCGCTGGGGATTCGCGTGCCGCCGGGGTACTTCACGCCCTGGGCGCGCCCAAGCTTAACGGTGCCAAGGCCGATGACGCTGACGGCAAGGCCCGTGGAACCCAGCGGCCTCAACTCCATCGCACGCCTCCCTCGTTCCAGGGGAGCGGCGCGGGCGCCAGCGATGACTCGCCGGCGTCGACCACGCCGGTCGGGCGGATGTTCGCGGTTTCGAGGAGGTCGAACACGCGACCGGCGGCCGCGGGCGCGAGCGCGAGCTTGGTCGGCCAGACCGCGAGCGTGTGGCCACCGGCGGCGATGGGCGAGACGATGGGGGTGTCGGGGCGTTTGCCGCTGGGAGTTCGCCCTTCGGCGCGATCGACGCGGAGCGTCGCCCAGGTCGCGCGCGAGAGATCGATCCAGGGCATGCACTCGCGCAACGCGAGCTTGGCCGCCTGGATCTGCGATGGTCCGTCGCGCGAGACGCCGTCTTCCGCCAGTGCGCCGCCCAGGTACCACACGAAGGAACCGGCGTCGGGGGCGGAGGTGACCGTGAGGCGGGGCTTGTCCGAGAGTTCCCGGATGCAGTGGCCGAAGAGGTCGCAAGGGGCGCCGCGCATCATCACCATGTGGAGCGGGCGGCGCTGGGCGACATGCCGAGCGGCGGCGTCAGCTCCCGAGCCCGAGTGATCGTCCGCGAGCGAGGTGATGAGGGATTCGTTGCCGACCCCGGCGCAAAGCACGGCGGCGGACGCGTGGGTCGCGTGCGTTTGTCCGGTCGCGTCGCTCCACGAGAGGATGTTGGGCTTCACCCAGCGCGGGCGGGCACCGGCCGAGAGGCGGGCCATGGGTCCCCGGGCGCTGCGGGTAAGTTCGTGGAGGAGTGTCGAGGAGTCGACGACCTTCTCGTCGATCTCCCAGACGCCGACAGCCTTCGGCGCGGCCTTGAACGCCGCGGGACGATGTTCGCCTTCGAGCTTGCGCACATCGGACTTGAGCACACCCGCGGCAACCGCGCCCGTGAAGCGGGAAAGGAAGCTCTCGCTGGTCCACATCACGGTGGTCGGCGAGAGGACGGACACACCGCGGAGGTCCGGGCCATCGGTGCCCTTGAGGGCGCGGGTCCACACTTCCTGAGCGAGTTGCAGTTCGACCGAGGCCTGAGCGACGTCTTTGCCGAAAGCGTATTTGGTGCCGCGGTGCAGGATGCCTTGGGAGGCGATCGTCTGGCCGTTCCCGAGCGAGGATTGTTCGAGGAGGAGCGTTGAGTAGCCGGCGCGTTCGAGTCGCCAGCGGGTCCACAGGCCAGCCACGCCGCCGCCGAAGATGACGACATCGACGCGATCGGGGATGGATGGGTTCGAGGTCATGCCATTGCCAGGTGCCGGCTAATCCGATTTCGGCTTGGGCGGGATGTTGAGCGTTTGGCCGATGCGGAGCGATTCGGGAGAGGAGAGCCGATCGCGGTTGGCCTGGAAGATGAGGTCGGCGTGCTTCATCGAGCCGAAGAGCTTCTGGCTAATGCCGGAGAGCGTGTCGCCGGACTGCACGACATAGACCGAAGCCTGGCCTTCCTCGCCCTTGGCGGGCGGCGCGACCGGCTTGCCCTGGATGTTTGCGGGATCCTTGGGAACGCGGATCGTTCTCCCGGGCATCAGGCGGCGCGGGTCCATGAGCGGATTGGCGCGAACGATCGCTTGGGCGTGGACCGGCGTGCCGAAGAAGCGAGTTGAGATCGCGGCGAACGTGTCGCCCTTCTGAACGACGTAGTCCTCAAACTCAGGCGCGATGACGGCGGGCTCCGGTTGAGGGGGCCTTGGGCCGGGCGAGGAGTCTTTGGCCGTGGGCTCCCTCGGCAACAGTTCGGGAGACTTGTCGGTCTTGATGAGGCCCTGAGTCGGCCCGTCGACTTTGGGCGGAGGAGCGCCCACGCCCTGATCGAGGCGAGGCGGGTGTTGCGGGTTCGTGGTGACCGGCGTGGACGGGTCCGCGCCGCTGGTCTCGAGCGTCAGCTCGCCCGGGCCATGCCCGAAGGAAATCTCGGGACGATTCGGCTCCCAAAGCCAATAGGCCGCGATCCACAGCCCGACCAGGAACAACAAACCCGCGGCGACCTTTTCGGGCCTCTGAACCACGGCGTTCCTCCCGCGGGGTTCCTTCCCCGCGACTACGAGCCGCCACGCTCACGACCAGCCTCAGGGCTTGGCGGCTTCCTTGTCGTACTTCTTCGCCCACACCAGCGGGGCTCCCAGCGAGATCGACGAGATCGTACCGATGATGACGCCCAGCCCCAGCGAATACGCGAACGAACGCACCGCCTCGCCCCCCACAAGGTACAGGATAAAGGTGGAAAGAATGGTCGTCGAACCGGTCATGATCGTGCGGCTCATGGTCTGGTTGATTGAGTCGTTGATGGTCTTGCGGCTGGCGAACGGGAGCTTGCCGCGGTTTTCGCGGATGCGGTCGAGCACGACGATCTTGTCGTTGATCGAGTAGCCCAAGATCGTCAGAATCGCCGCGATAACCGTCAGGTCGATCTTGAAGGGGAGCAGGCCGAGCGACTGAGCGAGCCCCGGGCTGGCGTCATAGATTATCTCGGCCAGGGCGATGAGCCCGACCGCCGCGAAACAGTCGATGAGCGTCGGCACGATCGAGGCGATCGAGTATCGAACCGAGTTGAAACGCACCCACACATAGATCACGACCAGGAGCGTGGAGAGCGCGATCGCCACGATCGCCTGGGCCGTGAACTGATCCGCCACCGCGGGACCGATGGTCTGCACGTTGAGGAAGGTCGTTGATTCCGCCGCGGCCTGAACGAGCACGCTCCACTCCGCGTCGCGCAGGTCGCTGGCCCAGATCCCTTCGCCGCTGAAGTAGTTGATGTTTTCGTCGCGGACCAGCAGCACGGCGGACCTTACCTGCTCCTCCGTCCCGTCGATCACCTGCAGTTCGTGCGTACGCCCGAGCGTCGAAGCAAACTCGGGCTCGGCCCTGGTCTGGTCGAGCCGGTCCCGGAGTGCGCCGATCGCCACCGGCGGATCGATGTTCTCGATGACGATGGCCAGGCCGCCGATGAAATCCTGCACGGGTGTGCGGATTCCCGGGCGGTCGATGCTCTGCCCGAGCACCGGCGAAAGGACCGGATAGGCTGGGGCTTCGCGCGGGGTAATCGCGCCGCTCCCGGTGAAACGCAGGCGAGGACGCGCGTCGACCACGTCGGCAAAGACCTCGGAGAGGGCGCCCGAGATCGCCTTGGAATCCGTCAGCGACGTTTTGATCGTGAACGTGTGCGAGGTGACCCCGTCGGCCTCTGGGTTCACGACCTGCACGTCCGCGTTGCGCAGTGCAAGCAGGTCTGGGTGCTTGTCGGCGGCCTTGGAAAGACGATCTGCGACGTCCTGACGCTTCAGGGCCTTGGGTTTGCCGGCCTCGTCGGCGCCGGTGCGGAGGGTGACGGCCGTTCCGCCCACGAACTCCGTGTCGAGCATCTTCACGCCGCGCGTCACGACCATGGTCGCGGACAGGCCGATCAGCCCCGCGAAGATGACGTAGAACACACCGCGGAACTTCATCCAGTCGACGTTGAGCGTGAAAGCCCGCTGCACGGCCGGGACCGCCAGGGGGAGCATGGTGGTCTGTCGCCAGCCAAACTTCTCGATCATCACGTCAAAGATGAGGCGTGTGAAGGTGAGCTGCGAGAAGAGCGTGGTGAGCACTCCGATGCCCATGGTGATGGCGAAACCCTTGATCTCGGGCGTTCCGACGAAGCCCAGCACCAGACACACGATGAGGTTGGTCAGGTTGCCGTCGATGATCGCGGACAGTGCCTTGGAGTAACCCAGCCGGACGGCGGTGCGGAGGTCCGCGCCGCGCCCGATGATCTCCTCACGCATTCGCTCAAACACCAGAACGTTCGAGTCGACCGCCATCGCAAAGGTGAGGATCACGCCCGCGATGCCGGGGAGGGTGAACGCAGCTCGGTTGAGCGCCATCGCACCCAGCAGCAGCAGGCAGTTCACGAGCAAGCCCATCAGGGCGATTCCGCCGCAGGTGAAGTAGTAGACGATCAGGAAACCGGCGCAGACAACGAATGAATACAGGCCGGCCTTCAGACCCAGCTTCAGATTGTCGAAGCCCATGTCGGGCCCAAGCACGCTAACGCTCATGGGCTCGGGCGACAGCTTGGCCTGGAGCGAGCCGGCGGCCAGCGTGCGGATCACGTACTGACGCTCTCGCTGGTCGAAATCGCCCGTGATCTGCCCGCTCTTGGAGATCGCCGATTGCAGCGTCGGCGCCGTGTAGATCTGGTCGTCGAGCAAGACGGCCATCGGCTGCTTCACATGGTCTTTGGTCAGTTCGCCCAGCAGCACCCCGCCCCGCGGGTCCATCTCAAACGCGATGCAGGGGCGCCCCAACTCGTCTCGGCTCTCATAGGCGCGGCTCACCTTCCACGCGCCCTCCGCCGTGGTCAGGCGCGTTTTCCGCGTGTCCCAGCAGAGCAGGTAATACTCGCCGTTGTGCTCGGCCCCGACGTATCCCCGCCCGCGGAAGAAGCCCGCGGAATCCTGGTCCAGCATCTTCATCTCGTCGGTCGAGTTGTACCACGTCGAGATGTCGTTGATCTTGTACCACCGGGCCTCGCTGGAGCGGATGTTCCGCGGGCCGCGGTCGATCAACTCCTGACGCAGACGCATTTCCTCGGCGGGGCCCCAGCCGGGGGGGGTCGTGATGCGGAAAGAGAGCCCGCCCCCGCCACGCCGGAGGCGGATCAGGTCCTGGGGGTCGTCGAGCGAGCGGCGTTGCTTGGTGTAGGTGTCGTACGAAGCGATGACCTTGTCGAGGTCGTCGGATATCTCCGGGTGCGCCTCGCGGATCTTCTTGAGGGCGCGGTCGCGCGCGCTCCCCAGCGAGACGACCGTACCCGTCTGCTGATCGCGCAGCGTTCGCTCCCGCCCGGAGAGCAGCAGGGCGCGACGGACCTCTTCGGGCGAGACCGCCGCGCGCAGCACCGCGGCCGACGCATCGTCCGCCGACTTCTCCGCGGTCGCCGCCGCGTCGACCAGCGCGTCGAGTTCGTCACCCGCTTTTCCCGCCGCCCTGGCCGCATCGAGTTCGGCGCGTCTCGCGAGCGCCGCATCCCACGCCGTGGATGCCGCACGAAGGAGGTCGACTCGCTTGGCGTCGCCGCCCGCGAGCTTCTGGATCTCCGCGTCGCGCTGCTCGGCCGGCGAACGCAGCAACTGATCGAGCCGCTCGCCCTTCACGGCGCCACGCCCGATCCTTGCAAGCTCGTCCTCAAAGGCCTTCTTGAGCGCCTTCACCTCGTCGTTGGGGAGCGGCATCGTGATCTCGATCCGGTCCCGCCCCTGCGGAACCATCGAGATCTCCATCAGCCCGTCCGGGTCGACGCGCTTGCGCAGGACATCGATGGTCTCGGCCAGCACCGCCTTGGCGTCCTCGCCGCTCTTGATCTGAACGGAATACACGAGGCTCGCCCCGCCGCGCAGGTCCTTGCCGAGACGCAGCTTCTCCTTGGGCGGGATGATCGCCCAGATGGCGACGCCGAGAAAGACAAGAGTGATGATCGCGGTCCGCAGAATCGGTCGCATAGGGAAAGCAAACTCCGGAAAGTTCGATCAGGCCGTGGTCTTTTCGCGCGAAGTCGTCTTCACCTCGAGATCGCCCGCGCCGCCGCCCTTGGCGTGCTCACGCGAGGGTACGATCGACTGGATCGCGGCCTTGGAAACACGCATCCGCCCGTCTTCGAGACGAATCACGACCGAATCGTCGCCGATCTCGGCCACGTCGCCGATGATCCCGCCCATCGTCACGACCTTGTCCCCCTTGGACAGGCCCGACATCAGCGATTCGCGGCGCTTCTTGTCCTTGCGCCCCATGAAAATCTGCATGCCGATGATGAACACGAACACGAGGACGAGCGGCATGAAGAAAGACAGGCCCCCCGAGGGCGACGCCGGGGAGGTTCCGCCCGTCGCCGGAGCGCCCGTGCCGCCCGCCGGCTGCTGAACCGCGCCCTTGGCGGCCGCTTCGTTTTCCATGCCGGGCATCGGCACGGCGTTGCCCTTCGCGGGCTGGTCCTGCGCTATCACGGTCCAAGCCGCGAACGCCACTTCAGTGCTCTGCATCATGCTCATGGGTTCCAATCGGCGCGGCGGTGATCCCGCCCGCGCATGAGGTTACTCGATCCCTTGGGCGGCTACCGGCCAATTCCGAACCAGCCCCGACCAGTCATCATTCTGAATCGCCCGGCGGATGTCCAACATCAGCCGCTGGAAGTGCCGCACATTGTGCAAACTGACCAGAATAGGCCCCAACATTTCCCCCACCATGAAGAGGTGGCGGAGGTACCCCCGGCTGAAAGGCCCTGGCCCGACGCTCGCCCCGTGCCGGGCGGGGTCGCAGGCCAGGCAGTCGCACCCCTGCTCGATCGGTCCCTGGTCCTCGGCAAACTTGGCGTTACGAAGCCTGATCTGCCCTGTCTGCGTGAACGCGTTGGCGTTCCGCCCGTTGCGCGTCGGTAGTACGCAATCGAACATATCCACACCCGCCCGGACCGCGGCGACGAGGTCTCGCTCATAGCCCACGCCCATCAGATAGCGGGGCTTGCCTTCGGGCAGCAGCGGCGCCGTGTGACGCACCACGCGGGCGATCTCCTCGAACGGCTCCCCCACCGCCACGCCGCCGATCGCGTAGCCCGGCAGGTCGATCGCGGCGATTCTCTCCGCGCACCACGCACGCCGATCCAGGTCGGTGCCGCCCTGCACGATGCCGAAGAGGGACTGATCCTGCGTGCGCGCATGGGCGGCCTTGCACCGATCCAGCCAGCGGACGGTGCGCTCATTGGCGATCGCGAGCCGGGCGGCGTGGTCGTAGCCCTTCTTCCTGGTGTCGCGACGGATCGCGCTCTGCAATCGCGGGTCGGCGTTCCGTCCTCGCTTGCCTTGCCTTTCGGTCTGTGCTTCGTCTTCTCCCTGACCCGACTTCCCGCTGTCCTGCAGTATCGCTCCCGGCCGCGCTTCTTCCGACGGCGGGCAATCGTCGAACGCCATGATGATGTCGGCGCCGAGCTGGTTCTGCACCTCGATCGCTCGCTCGGGCGTGAGGCGGACCGCCGAGCCGTCGATGATGGATTTAAACGTCACGCCGTCGTCATCGACGCTGTTGGTCTCCGACAGCGAATAGGCCTGATACCCGCCTGAATCGGTGAGGATCGGGCGATTCCAACGCATGAACGCGTGGACGCCACCCATGCGCTGCACGAGTTCCGAGCCCGGGCGGAGCATGAGGTGGTAGGTGTTATTCAGCAGAATTTGAGCGCCGGTCGCCTCGACCATGCCCGGGAGCAGCCCCTTGACGCTCGCACGCGTGCCGACCGGCATGAACGCGGGCGTGTCGAACGAGCCGTGCGGCGTGGTAACGCGACCGACGCGGGCCCTGCTGACACCCGAGCGATGCAGAATCTCAAAGTCCAGTGCGGGCCCGGTTTTCACGAGGGAAGACGATAGGTTGGGCGAGCGATCCGCGCCGCTTTCTACGCGCTCCTTCTCGAGTCCGTCGCGGAGCGAAGGGCCGCCTTTTCCTTTTCAGTCAGCGCGCCCATTCCCTCGGCCCTGATCTTGGCCAGGATGCGATCGAGTTCGGCTTGATCGGGTCCGCCGCCCGAGGCGGGCTTGCGCTTGCTCGGGCCGGGCTTGCGCGAGTCGTTGAGGACGTCGAAGAAATCGTGGAGCAAATGCGAGCGGCGGATGAAGAAGAAGCCCGCGATCGCGCCGCCGATGTGGGCCGCGTCGCCGCCGGCGTTCTGCCCGCCGACCAGCAGGTTGAACGCCGCGATGCCGACGTAGCAATACGCCATGACCTTCATGCGGAGGGAAATGGGCGGGAAGATCATCTGGATCATGGCGTCGGGCGCGACGAACGCGCAGGCCATGATCACGCCGAACACGCCCGCCGACGCGCCGATTAGCGGCGTCTCGGGGCTTCCGATGAGCAGGAACGGCACGGATTGCAGATTCCACATCTTGAGGGCGGCGTAACCAAGCCCGTTGAGGACCACGTACATAACGCCGCCGAAGATGCCGCAGACCAGGTAGAAGGCGGCGTATTTCCGCGGGCCCAGGTGTCGCTCGACCATGCCGCCAAAGACCCAAAGCCCCAGCAGATTCATCACCAGGTGCATCAGCCCGCCGTGAAGGAACTGGAACGTGAGCAATCGCCAGAATTGCAGGCGTGGCACGAGCTGATAGGTGGAGAAATAGCCGTGCTCGAAGATCCAGTCATGAACCGCCTTGCCGCAAAAGCCCTGGACCAGGAAGCCCCCCACGTTGATGATGATGATCCATGTGTTGACGGAATAGCGCGACGAAAAACCGCCGAGCCCGCGGGGCTCGCGCTGGCGAGCGTACTGGCGATCGGAAAGTCCCATCCCGGCGTGGTCCTCCGTGTGGCCCGACGGGCGGGCGCGGTGTTCATGGGTCGGGGACAGCGTGTCGTCCCGTGGGACACGCTCCATCAGGCATACACCCGTCCCTTGGCGCAGTTCGTGAGATGGTAGCTTCGGCTCCCTAGGCCCAAGGACATCAGTGATTCCGGGGGTTGTTGGGAGCATCGCCCCCCCGGTTTTTCCCACGGAGCTTTCGTTCCCGGGCTGCGTCCAACGTCGCCCGCTCCTCACGGCTCAGGCTCTCCAAGCCCGATCGGGTAATTTTCGCCAGAATCCCATCAACTTCTGCATCGGCCTGGGCCTCGGGATTGCAGTTGTCGGGCTTCTCGTCACAAGGAGGAGCCGAATCGGGCTCCAGGTCTAGGTCCGGCGCCTCCAGGGCGTCGAGGTCGGCTTCGAGCCGTTCCAGCGGGTCCAATTCTCTATGTAGATCGCGCCGATTCCCGCCCAGCGCTCGCCATTCCGGCCGGCCCGGTTCGGCGACGAACTCCGCCCGCCGGCGTTCAAACCAGCAAATCATGCCTCCGAACACCGACAATCCCATGACGCGCTCCAAGGAGGCCGTCATCGCAGCCACGAACAGCACGAGCGCGACGACCATGCCCACGCGAGCCGCCAGCAGAATCCCGGCCCGGCGGACGGAACGATCCGCGACCGCCGCCTCGATCAACCGCCCGGCGTCGAGCGGGAAGATCGGGATGAGGTTGAGAAGCGTGACCAGCAGAGTGACGGCGTAGGCCCACCAGAGCACCAGCGTGCCCGTGGAACCGATCCGAGCCGCCACAGCCGCGGGGTCGAGCGGGTTGAAGAAGACCAGTTCCTGGCTCAAGCCCGCCAGAAGCAGCACGCCGGCGAGCGTAACGGAGAGAGCGGCACCGATCGCGATTCCGCTCATCGCCACCACCATCCGCGCCAGCCTCGGCCCGGGTACGCCATGGCTCGAAAGCGAGCCCAGAGGCCAAAGAACGACGGGCATCGGTTCGGCACCCAGCGACTGGGCGGCCAGAGCGCGACAGACCTCGCGCAGGACGACGTTCAAGGCCAGCGCGCCGAGCGCCGCCGCGACGTGCGCCAATCCGAGCCTTGCCCCTGATACCGACAGCACCAATTCAAAGGCTACGAAAAGGACGAACACGACGTGGACACGCATCGAAAGCCGACCGAAGGTCATCAGCGGCACCGACCACTGCATCGGATCCTCGCGCCAATGCCCGCGCCAGGGCTTGTGGCCCTTGGGCGTCGTCGGCGGGTCGGGATCGTGCGAGGGTCGGACCATTTCGATCTCTCACATCGCCTTGAGCTTCTCAGGCCGGGATGAGCCCGAGCCTGGCGGCCCACATCAGCGTCAGCATGCTCTTGGCATCGACCAATTCCCCCGACTGGATCATCGACAGGGCACGGGTTGCCGGTGTCGGGTGCACCGTCAATTGCTCGTCGGGTTCCAGAGCCTGGCCCACCTGCGTCAAGCCGCGGGCGACGAACGCCCACATCTTTTCGTCGGACAAGCCCGGCGATGTGTAGAACCAGCCAAGGGGTGAAATTGTTGCGGCCGTGAGCCCGGTTTCTTCGCGAAGTTCGCGTGCGGCACACTTCAGGGGCTCTTCGCCCCTTTCGAGCGTTCCGGCGGGGAGTTCGAACAGGTCGGCGGAAATGGCGTGGCGTCGATTCCGGATGAGCACCACCATCGGCTCTGGGCCTTCGAGGATGGGCAGGATGATGACCGCGCCGGGGTGCTGCACATATTGACGCCGGAGCGTCGCGCCCCCCGGCGCCGGGATCGAGAGTTCAACAAAGTCGAACTTCGCGCCCTTGAAAAGAACCCGGCGCCCATCGGCGTTACAGTTGGCGGCCATCTCCATGCCGATGACGATAGTGCCGGGATGCGCGACACGATGCGGACGCCGAAGCTCTCTCCAGACCGGAACGGAACCAGCGCCCAGGTGGCCGATGCGCCCGCGATCATTCGCTTTGTCGGTGTTCACAAGCGATTCGGGCAGCAGCACGTGCTCGAAGACCTGAGCATGGATATCCCGACCGGTCTGACCACCGTCGTCATGGGCCCCTCGGGCTGCGGCAAGTCGGTGATGCTCAAGCACATCGTGGGCCTGCTCCGCCCCGATGCCGGTGAGGTATATTTCGACGGTGAGCGCATCGACCGCCTGAAGGAGCGCGAATTCCGACGCATCCGCCTCCAGATCGGGCTGCTGTTCCAGATGGCCGCCCTGTTCGACTCGATGAACGTGCTCCAGAACATCGAGTTCCCGCTGGTCGAGCACACGACGCTTACGGCGGCGGAGCGGCGCGATCGCGTCCGCGAGGCGCTCGAGATGGTGGACCTGGCGGGTGTTGAACAGAAGCTCCCCGCACAACTCTCGGGTGGGCAGCGCAAGCGCGTCGGCCTGGCCCGCGCGATCGTCCTCCGCCCGCGCGTCGTGCTCTACGACGAACCGACCACCGGCCTTGACCCCATCCGCTCCGACGGGATCAACGAGCTGATCATCAAGCTCCGCCGCACCATGAACGTCACCAGCATCGTGGTGACGCACGACCTGGTCTCGGCCCGCAAGGTCGCGGACCACGTCGTGATGCTCCTGGGCGGAAAAATCGCCGCCAAGGGCACATACGACCAGATCGAGAGCAATTCCGACCCGCACGTGCAGCACTTCGTGAAGGGCCACTACGACAAGGCCGACGAGGATGTCATGCCGGCGATCCCGCATCGCAATGATTCCCCCGCCCCGGAGGCCATGCCGTGAGCGAGAAAAAACTGGACAACGTGCCCTCGACCTTCTTTCGCGATTTCCTGACCGGCCTGACGGCGCTGGCGGGTTTGCTCGCGCTCATCTTCATGCTCTGGCGCTTCGGAGAGCTCAACAAGTCGCTCTTCGCCACGTACAACTTCGTCGTGTACGTCCCCGAGGCGGGGGGCGTGTCTGAATCGTCCCCTGTCACGCTCAACGGCGTGAGCATCGGCAGCGTCGAGACCGTCGCCTTCGATCCGTCCCGTGGCGTGAAGATGACTCTCAGCGTGCGCGAAGACACCTCCATCCCGACCAACTTCACAGTCTACTTTGATCGCTCGTTCGTCGGGCAGACGTCGCTTCGCCTCGGCGTGCCGCGGGGGCAGGACGGAAAGCCGGCGCCGTCGCAGGAGAAGGTCGTGGCCAACGCGGAGTTCGACCGCGAGGCGGGCGACCTGTTCACGACGCTCCAAGAGATGGTCCAGGAGCCGCTGGCCAAGCTCGGCAAGGCGGCGGACGGGATCGACACGCTGGCGGCGACATACTCATCGATGGGCGACAAGATCAACGACATGATCGAGCCGCGCACGCTGTCCGACGTGGACGCGGGCGCCGCGCCGAACATCCGCAGCACGATCGCGCGGGTTGATCGCGCGATCGCCAACGCCGACAAGTGGCTGGCGGACGACACGATCCGCGGCGATGTCCGCGAGGTTGTGTCGCGGGCCAAGGCGTTCCTGGACGAGGCGAAGGCGACGGCGGAATCGATCAAGAAGGCCGCGGAGTCCGCCGACACGAAGATCGCCGATCTTTCGGCGCAGGGCAAGCAGACTCTGGCGGACGCTTCGCGCACGCTGGAGAAGACCGGCGACGCCGCGGCCGAGATCGGCGCGGTCGCCGCGAGCATCAACAAGGGCGAGGGCACCGCGGGCATGCTGGTCAAGAACCCCGACTTGTATCGCTCGCTCAACGAGACGGTGCAGCGCCTGGATCAGACGCTGGTCGAGCTAAAGCTGCTTATCCAGAAGTACAAGGACGAAGGGTTGCCGATCAAGCTGTGACGCGGCGTTGGGCGGCTCGTCGATCCCGCCCGATTGAGTGGCCCGGGGGCCCCGCCGGTGTCAATTCGAATCTTCTCGCCGCACCAGCTTTGTTCTTGCGTGCTTTCATGTGGGATTGGCTGCGTTCGGGGTTGCCAAACGTTCCCACTTACGCCGCGCTGACGCCCGCTTGACTTTCGGTTAGCGTTCCCTAACAGTAAGGATGCATTCGACGAAACGCTCGCGGAAACCATCGCTCCCGCAACTTTCCTGACCGATGCACGACATACATTCCGACCGCCCGACGACGCTCGATCCACGAGCGATCACGACGGGCGGCACGCACCACACGAGGAGTCCTCTCGTGACCATTTCCAAACTCTCGGCCACTTCTGCAACTCGCTTCGCGACATGCCTCATCGCGGGCTTTGCCGGCGTGGCGCTGGCGCCGTCGCTTCTGGCTCAAGACTCCGGCACGCGCAAACCGCCGCCGCCAACCGAGGTCGTCGCTCGCCCTTCTGGCCCGGGCGCGGAGTTCCTCGCGGCGTACCGTCAGGCCGGCCGCCCCACGCTCGCGATCGTCGAGTACATCCGTCCCTCACGTGACGGCTCGCGCGACGTCGAGACCGCCGAGATCTCCATGCTGGGCGGGCGCACCCGCGAGCACTTCCGTTCTAGCCAGGTGACGCTCCTGCCCGAAAGCGCAACGGCCCGCGTCGCCAAGCGCAACGACATCGCCGAGGTTGCCGCGACCGACCCGCGCCAGGCCGCCCGCGTCATCGCCGACGAATCAAAGGCCGACGTCGTCATTACGCTGACGCTCGTGCCCCAGGAGGGCCGCAACGACGGCGTGAAGTTCCTGGCCCATTACTACGTGATCGACGTCCGCCGCGATCAGATCGTCGCGGAATGGCCGTTCGAGATGTACCCGCGCGGCGGACGATCGGTGCTCGACGCGTCGGACATGAGCTACTACGCCGACGCGATCGCCGACGACATCAAGAGCAAGTTTGTCGAGTTCTACGCGTCGCCCGACGCCGCCATCGCCGGCATCCGCTACGAGATGGACTTTTCGGGCAAGATCAGCTTCGCCGACACGCAGTCGATCACGGCGCTGCTCCGGCGCATCCCGGGCGTGCAGGACGTGCAGCTCCGCCGAGCCCAGTCGATCACACGCGACAGCTATCGCGCCGAGTACCAGCTCTGGTACACCGGGCGCGGCACGGACCTGGCCTATTCGCTGCAGAGCGGCGCGTGGACCGAGCTCGGCAAGTGGGCCGCCCTCCCCAGCTTCCGCGACGGCAAGGCCGAGATCATGCTGGGCACGCTCCCCGCGGCGGAGAGCCCGTGGCTCCATCGCGCGACCGCGAACAATGCCCAGGCACGCCAGGCGCTCGTCGAGGCCTATCGCTCCGCGGGAGAGCCCAAGGTCGGCGTGCTCGTGAGCCGCATGTCGGGCGACAACACAACGTGGGTCTGGTGGCGCTGGGTGCGCGAGAACTGGAACAGCGACCAGACCAAGATCACGTTCACCGACGACACGACGGCGCTCCGCGAGTACGGCGCCGCGACGATCCAGAACTCCGTGCTCAAGCGTCTCTCGGACCTCGGCATCGCCTGCGTGGATGAGGAGCAGCTGCGCTCCGCGATCCTGCGCGACAAGGACCGCCTGTCCCAGATCTCGTCCGACGAGGACCTCGCCAAGCTCGTCGAGCGCGAGCTCGGCGTGCAGGTTCTCCTCACGGGCGACGGGAGCGTGTTCGGCACGCCCTCGCAGCGATCCGTGTCGTACACGTTCCGCGCCAAGAGCACGTCGGACGGGCGCGTGCTCGCCGCGACCGATCCCTCGACGCGCTTGCTGGATGCTTCTCCCAACGCCGTCGAGAGCGCCGCGCCCGCGATGGCCGACGAACTGGCCGCCCAGATCGTCGACGGCCTGATCTCCTCGTGGTCGTCGTCGCACCGCCTGTCGGTGCTCGTCACCGACGTGCGCACGCCCGACGAACTCCCCAGGCTTCGCACCTCGATCGAGAAGCTCACGGGCGTGACGGGCACGAAGCTGTACGAGCTCGACCGAGCCAAGGACAACGCGATCGCCCGCTTCGACGTGATGTACTCGGGCGACGCCGACAAACTGCTGGAGGCGATCCGATCCGTCAACGAGCCCGGCTTTGTGTTCGACATGAACGCCGGCACGCGCGACCGGGTTACCATCAGGCTGAAGAACCAGTGACCGAATCGCTCGCCGCGCGTCGCTTCGTCTGGCGTACGGGCGAGACCAACACCCTCACGAACCGCATTTCATGGAGAGGAGTTTCATGTTTCCCGAAGGCCATCACGGTTATTTTGTCACCAAGTCCCTCTCGCTTGCGATCGGCGCCGGCGCGATCATCGCTTCGAGCGGCTGCACGCCGCCCCAGGCGCCCGGGCACGGGCGCGTCGATTCCGGCGCCGTCACCCGCGCCGAGGAGGACTCGGGGCAGATCTATCTCGCCGACATGCGCGAGGCGAGCGACCGCATGGTCGATTCGCTCATCAAGGACCTGACCGAGCTGCAGCAGAACGAGCTTCGCCAGGGCGGCGACTACGAGTGCACGCTGGTCTATGGCGACATCGCGAACAAGTCCCGCGCCATGCCGACCACGGACTTCGAGTACGTCCGTGAGCGGATGCGCGACATGATGCTCTCGAGCCGCGAGTTCCGCAAGAGCTTCCGCGTGGTCGAGAGCCGCGACCGCTACGAGCAGGTGCGGATCCGCGAGGAAGGCGCCTCCGACCCGCTCCAGCGTAATACCGGCATCACCTCCAACCGCGTGCTCAACCCCGCGTTCACCTACTACCTCAACGGCAACACGTTCCAGCTCGATCGCGGCACGACCCGCGGCTACTACTTCAACTTCCAGCTCATGCGCGCCAGCGACAGCGAGATCGTGTGGAGCCACAAGTACGAGGTGACGTACCGGTGACGCACGCCCCGCCCAACCCGGAGGGCCTCCGTGGCACTCACCGCTTCATCCGCTCGCTCTCTTCGGCGGCGGCGTTTGGGGTGCTGCTGCTGATCCCCGCGTGCGCCTCGGGCCCGGCTCACATGCAGGGCGAGTCCTCCACCATCGCGTTCGAGGACATCACCGACACCGCCAAGGAAATGGCCGAGAAGCTGGCCGCCAGCGATTTCCTGAAGGACCGCACGCCGAATTCGCCGCCCGTGACGATCACGCTCAGCAAGGTCGTGAACTACACGTCCGACGTGATCCGCGACTCGGAGCGCTGGTACCTGATGTACCGAGTGCTGGATTCCGTGCCGCTGCGCGAACTCCGGACCAACAAGAACATCAAGCTCGTGATCCCGCGTGAGCGGCTGGAGGACCTTCGCATCGCGGCCGGTGACCCGGACCTTCCGCCGCTGGGCGAGCAGCGTGATCCCACCCACGTCATGGACGCGACGTTCCGTTCCGTGACCTACCAGGCGGGCAAGGCCCGCACCGACGCGTACTACTGCCAGTACCGAATCACCAACGTCCGCTCGGGCGAGGTCGCCTGGAGCGACGGCTTTGAGTTCAAGCGTTCCGCCCTCGGGCGGCTGATCGACTAGGCATGCTGTCGCAAGCGTCATCTCGTTGGGGGGAAGCGGGCGCGATCGTGTGCGTCGCGCTGGCCGCTGCGTCGGCCGGTTGCACCAACGGCGATCCGGATTTCGACATCCGGGCCGACGTCGCGCGCGGCGACTACTCACGGGCCGAGTCCAAACTGCGCGACTATGTTGGCGCCAACGACAAACGCCCGCTCGAGTACCTTCTCGATCGCTCGCGCCTGGGAATCGTCACGCTCGCCGACGGGCGGCCCGACGCCGCCGAGCCCTGGCTCGCCGAGTCCTTCGCAACGCTCCGGCGTCAGGGGCTCAACGAGAATCGCCAGGTCGGCGCGGCGGTGCTGGGCGAATCGGGCCAGCTTTTCTGGAAGGGCGAGCCCTTCGAGCAGGCGCTCACGCTGCACTACACCGCGCTCTGCTACGCGATGCTGAACCAGTGGGACAACGCGCGTGCGGCCGCGAACGCGTCGCTCTTCCAGCTGCGCAGCTATGCCCAGGGCGATCAATCGCTGAGCAAGGCCGAGCTGGCGCAGCGGGCCGCGACGCAGGACGAGGCGTGGCTCGACAAGGGATACGCCAACGTCAAGACCGATTTCGCGCTCGGATATTTCGTCGCAGGAGTCGCGAACTTCGCGTTGGGGCGGAGCGACCCGGACCGCGCGAACGAGGCCCGCGACTTCTTCCGAGAGGCCTTCACGCTACGCCCTGATCTTCGCCCCATCGCCGAGGCCATCGTCGACGGCCGGGCCAACACGGTCGTGTTCGTCGACGCCGGCTCCGGGCCGTCGAAGCAGCGTTACGGCGACGACGGCGTGCTCACTCGTTTCGCGGGCGGCGGTGGCGCGGTCGGCTCGCTCGCGATCTCAGTCAACAACGCCCCCAGCAACGCCGCGCTCGCCTGTGATGTCCAGACGATGGCGAGCGATCATCGCTGGAACAACCTCGAAGATGTGCGCCAGTTCAAGAGCCTCTTGGGCACCGGCCTGATCGCGGGCGGCGTGATCGTCGCGGGTACCAGCGACAATCGAAGCAGCGAGGGACGGCGGAACGCGCAGCTCGCGACCGGCCTTGCGATGGTGCTCGCGGGCCTTGCCGTCAAGGCGACCGCGCAGGCGGACATCCGCCACTGCGAAGTGATGCCGGCATCGATCCTGGTTGGCGCGACGACGATCGACGGTTCCGCGACGCTTGGTATCCATGGCCCGGGCCTCGACATGGTCTTGCCCGGCGTCCTGGGGCCCAGCGCCGCCGAGCCGCTCCGTGTCGTCTACGTGCGTGTGCCCGCGCAGCCGGTGCCCGCGTGGGCATCGTCGGGGCGCGTGGTGTACGCGACCGACTCGCTCGCCACCCGCGTGCCGGGCGACGACCTGCCCTACATCCTGGGCGGGCGCTGCTGCCGAACACCGAGCGCCGAGACGCTGCGCCTGTACCAGGCCTCGGGCAACCTCACGAATCTGTCGCTGATGGACCTGCAGAACCTCTACACCGACGAGGGCATCACGTGGCGCGCCGGGGATGAAATCGACGGCCCGAAGCGTCACATCCTGAACGCCGGCACATCGCTCGTCCCGCCCGTCGCGGGCTCGACCGGCTTTGCCCGCCTCGTCGGCCAAGAGCACCCGCCGTACCAGCCCAAGTCCGCCCGCGTGAAAGAACTCGCC
>OEIV010000530.1_pt1 | contig 20489 bp, 14 predicted proteins | sample 1539231 | NCBI WGS metagenome assembly OEIV01 (sample SAMN03794762, study PRJEB22550) | activated sludge metagenome | feature: wastewater treatment plant; material: activated sludge; isolation source: Wastewater treatment plant of a petroleum refinery complex | place: Argentina: Buenos Aires ...
AGGGCCACGTCGTCGACTCGCTCGCATACGACGGATCGCTTCATCGCCACGCCGATGTTGAAGACCGCGACGGCGTTGGTCGTCGTGCCGATTGCGAGGCGGGCCGGGCCATCCGCGGCACTCTCAAGTCCCAGCAACAGGTGCCGGCGAGCAAAGTCGTACGGGATCAGCCGCAAGAACTCGGGACACGGTGCATGGAGCTCGACGCCAACAAACGCCGAGGTATTCAACGGATCGTCGGGCAGCGCGGCGGTCCCCGGCGGCACCGCGTCCGCGCCGAGCGGTTTGGCCTCGGCGATGCTGGCACCCAACATGGCGCCGCTCCCCCCGCTCACCAATTCACCGCTCACCGGATCACCCGCGCCTTCACCCCGGGGAATCCATCATCGACGTGCATCGTGGCGCTGGTCCGGTCGCTCAGGTACTTCAGGTCTTCAAAGTCGGTGCTCTGCAGCACCGTCGCCTTGATGAAGACGTAGAACCGCGTCTTGCCGCCAACCTTGTTGCGTGACTTGAAGAACTCGCCGACCAGAGGCACCTCGCCGATGAGCGGCACGCGCGACTCGCCCTCCGTGCTCGTCGCGGAGCCGCCGCTGGAGAGGTCGAAGAGTGATGCTCGCTTGGTGGTCGCGTTCTCGATACTCCCGATCTTCTTCAACTCGACGCCCAGCGGGATCGCCCCGGAGTCGTTGGTGGCGCCGTCGGCGGTCAGTGAAAGACCGGATCGAGAGCTTGCCCCCGCCCCCGTGCGGAGCAAGGGACCGCGCAGCTCGGTTTCTGCGCCGAGTCTGCGTGCAGGCCGACGGCGTGGTCGCGGCGACAAGGATCGAGAACAACCGAAGCGTCGCTGGCGCATGCCCACACACTACCCGGCGGCCATGCCGGTGCAACGCGACTTGTGGCGCACCCGTGCGAAAGTGCGAGAGACGCCCCCCATTCGGGGTGTATTTGCAACACAATGTTACAAGTCTCGGTACACAACCACCTCTTCGGGGGATCGACGAACGTCGGGCGGCCGGGTACGTTCGCACTGCGTGGGCCTCAATGCCACACCGGGAGGTGCGAAGTGCCTCGACCTGCGATCCGATGTCTCGTGCGTGCGCCGGGTGCCGCGTGGTTCACGACGTTGTTGCTGGGGCTGGTGGCGCCTTCGCTTGACTGGGCGGGTGATTCTCTGCGCGCGGCTCTCTCGGCGTGCGGTATCGGCGAGAGCGCGATGCCGGGCGACTTCAACGGCGACGGCGCCGTCAACCTCAACGACTGGACCGAGTTCAACGCCGCCTTCAGCGACCCGGCCGCCGCGCCCTGGACCTGCGACATCGAGGCCGACGGCGGCGTGACCGACGACGACTACGACCTCTTCGGGTCGCTGTGGGATGAAACCAGCGATCCGGCCTACCACCACGACGAGGTGCGCCTCGGCTCTAGCGCACGAGCGCCGCGCCGACCTTGACACGCATTCCTCCGCAACGAGATCGGCGGCTCAGCGCCCGGCCTCGAAGTGCTCGGCAAAGTAGTCGCAGGCCAACGAAACCCGGCCACGACCAGCGCGATGCGACCCCGTGTCGGCCTCAGCACCCCGCATCAAACGCCTCCGCGAACAAGTCATAGTCATCGCCGTTGACAAACCCGTCGTGGTTGAAGTCGGCGCCGATGTCGGCCACGTCGAAGAGCGAGGCGAACTCGTCGTAGTCGTTGCCGTTGACAAAGCCGTCGTGGTTGAAGTCGGCGGAGCAGTTCGGCAGGAGCATGAACGCGCGGGGGAAGCCGAGATAGCTCCCGCCGCCGACGATCACACCCGCGTCGTTGATCGCCCACGCCTTTTCCAGCGTCCATCCGGCGCTGGGCGGTATGCGGGTGTTGAGATCGACGCACGAGCCGTTCTCGAACAGCACCGCGTGGAACTTGCTGGTCCCCACGATCCTGCCGGTCGAGTTCATGCCCAGGGCGTAGCTGTACGCGCTCGGCGCCAGCGCGCCCAGGTCGGTGCGTGAGATGACGTTGCCCGAGGCGTCGATGGTCCACTGCGTGGCGCGCCGAACGCCCGAGGCGTTCTGCGAATGACCGATGATGCGCGTGGCGTAGATCGCGGTCGCCTGGCCGGCCGTTCCGCCCAGGGTTCCAAGGTCGGTCGGCGTCGTGCTCTTCCACAGGACGGGGCGCGACGAGGCTTCGTTGGCGGTGGTCGAAGATCCGACAGCCCAGCCGCGATCGTCGATGGCCAAAGCCTGCCCGGTCGCGCCGCCCATGGTGCCGAGCACCGAGAGTGTGCCGTTGTTCCATACCGCGGCGCGGGGGAGGTAGCGGAGTCCCGAATCGGCGGCGTAGGAGGTGCCGGCAACGACGCCCGAGCTGTTCGAGGCCCGGGCCGCGAACGGCGCGAGCAACGAAACGCCCGACGAATCCGCGATGAAGCCGGAGGGCGTGAGGTCGCCGAAGGAATAGGACGTTCCGTAGACGCGTCCGGAGGCGTCGGAGGTAAATGCGACCTGCTCCTTGTATCCGCCGACAGTGGCGAGGACGGATTCAGGAGTTGTGAAGAGGACGCTCTGGAAGTGCGAATCGGGATTGACAAACGAGCCGAGCGGGACCGAGCCCGCCGCCAGGCCATACGCCTCGGACTGGCCCGCGAAGGCGCCAAGGTCGACCAGCGTGTAAGTCTGACCGGCGGCGGATGAGATCGCCAGCGTTGAGATCATCAGGGCCGCGAGGTTTTTATTCGTGATTTTCATGGGTGTGACTCCCTTTGCTTCATGGCGTGCGATGATCAGCGCTTGTGCTCGAAAGGCTCGTCTGGCTGCGTCGTGTGGCAGACGAGGCAATCGTTGAGCGGGCCGGTGTGGTTCTGGAGGCGCATCGCCTGTGCGTTGTCGGTCGCGGTAACCGCCGGGCCGATGACGTGCGGGCTCCCGTGGCAGGTCATGCACTGCACGCCGCCGTGCCCCGTGCTGTTGCGGAACAACTGGCCCGGCCGCTCGAACTCAAACTCTTCGCGCTGGTGGCAGCCGGCGCGGCTCGGCTCTTCGACCCATGGGTTGCGCGCGGGATTGCCGACCGCGGCCATGTCGCCGTGGCAGGTGGTGCAGGTCACACCGCGAGCGGCGTGAACGTCGCGCTGACAGTTGGTGCGGACTCCGGGGTGGCAGGCGTAGCAGTTGTTCTCCATGCTGATCTGCCCCATGCGCGGCGCGTGGGCCAGGTGCATCGCGGACGAAAGGTTGGGCACGCCCTGCTGTCCGCTGGTGCCCAGAGCGTTGTCGGCGTGACACGACGCGCACATCACCGGCTGCTGGTTGATGAGGGATGTGCCGTGCAGGCGGTCGTGGGACTTCAGGATGCTCGTCGCCACGGATTCGCCGGGCGTGGTGTGGCACAGATTGCACGACATCTCCCAGGACACGGGCACGACGGCCTGGGTCTGGGCGATGATCGCGCCGGTGCTGTTGAGCTTCACCGTGACAAACGCGAGCGGGTACGGATTCTCACGCCCGTCGTCGTCGATCGGCGCGACCGGGATTCCAACCGCCTCGAAGTCGTTGCGGGCCGAGTTGCGGATCATCGTGCCGAACATGCCGTGCCCGCCCAGACCGACGTCGGGCGGGAGCGTGACGCCCAGGAGCGCCGGCGCGTACTCCCAGAAGTTGGTCTTGTCGGTCGCGTGGGTGTTGGAGGGAAGTTCGTAGGTGACAGTCACACCCGTTTCAATGATGTCGGGCTCCACGCCGCGCCGGATCACCTGCGCGTGCAGGGTGTTGTACGGCGGGAGGATCATCATCTGCGAGAAGTCGTTGTTCATGCAGTGCATGCCCAGGTCGTTGTACGCCATCACGACATAGGGATCACGCTGCGGGTCTTCGCTCCGACCGACGATCGACGCCGATGCCACGCCCGCCAGCAACGCGCACGCCGCCGCACCCATCTTGATCACACGGCCAAACTTCCCGATGTTCATGGAGACTCCCTTTCAGGACGCGCTGGTCCACGATGACTATGAGGGATGCTGCGGCGCGGCGGATACAAGAAATCGCACAAGGACGCCGCGAAAAAGCGGAGTGAAGCTGGGCAACGAGTCATGCCTCGCCTTCTTCCACTCACCCTCGGCCCCGCCCGGCCCCCGTCCGCTACTCGCTACCCGCCGCTTGCTGCCCGCGGATCGAGACTCGCGCTCAGCACCCAAGGTCAAACGCCGAGGCGAACAGGTCGTAGTCGTCGCCGTTGACAAAGCCGTCGGCGTTCAGGTCCGCGCCGGGGTCCGCGTAATCGAAGAACTCCGCGAACTCGTCGTAGTCGTTCCCGTTGACGAAGCCGTCGCAGTTAAAGTCGGCGAGGCACACAACGACGAGGGCGGCGTCGCTGATCACATGCCCGCAGTCATTTTCCACGACGCAGTCGTAACTCCCGGCGTCCAGGACACTCGCGCTCCAGATCACGTAGCTGGATTCGATCGCACCGAAGATATCCTCGCCGTCCTTGCGCCACTGGTACGAGAGCTCGCCGTCACCGACGGCGGACAGGCTCAGCGTGACCAAGGTCCCGGGGCAGGTTCGCGCGTCGTCGGGCTGGTCCGTGATCGTCGGCTCGCATCCGTAGGAGATGGTGAGCGCGGCGGGCGCGGAGAGATCGTCGCCGCAGGCGTTGGAAACAAGGCAGGTGTAGTCGCCCTCATCGCCCTGCGCGACGGCCTGGATCGTGTAGTTCGACGCGATCGCGCCGCCGATGATGGAGCCGTTCTGGAACCACTGGTATTCAAGGTCCGTGCCCGTCGCGCTTACGCCGAACGTCACGGGCGAGCCGACCGAGATCGTCTGGCTCGAGGGCTGCCCGGTGATCGTCGGAGCAACGCAACCGGCGTCGACCGTGAGCGTGGCGATGTTCGACGAGATGCCGCCGCAGGAGTTCGAGACCATGCAGTAGTAATCGCCCGCATCGTTCTGCACGACGGAGGTGATGGTGTACGAGGATGCGTTCGCGCCACCTATCGTCGCGTTGTTCTTGTACCACTGGTACTGGAGCGAGGGGCCGGCGGCCACGACGCTGAACGTGACGGGTGAGCCGAGCGAGATCGTCTGGCTCTGAGGCTGGGTCGTGATGGCGGGCGCATCGGTGCAGCCGAGGTTGATGTACCAGCTGGTGCTCACACCATTGTGGATTCCCCAGCCTGCCATGGCGCTCCCGCCCGCGCTGATGGCCGCGGTACGGAGTGTCCACCCCGAGGTGCTCACGCCGCGCGCGGTGAGATAGTCGGAGACGCGCTGGCTCACGCCGTTAATCCAGACGACGGCCTCGACGTCCTGCCCCGCGAAGCCATAGCCGGTGATGACCGCACCATCGCCCGTAACGCTCCCGGCGATGGAACGAGACATGCCGGCGGGCGGCAGGAGTTCTTCGATCCCCGACGCGGCAGACCAGCGGAAAGAACGCGAGTTCTGGCCTTGCATGTCGGCGCAATAGCCCACGATCACCGAGCCATCGGCGCTGCAATCGCCCGGCACCGATTCGGCGCTGCCGGCGAGAATGCCGAGGCTGATGATGTTGCCCGCCGCATCCCATCGGCACGCCGTCGGCATCACAAGCTGCGGCGCATTGTGATAGCAGTACCCGAAGAGAAACGAACCGGTGGGAGTGATCCCAAGCGCGAGCGATTGATCGCACCCGGCCAGGATCTGGCCGAACGGCTGCATGCCGGTCGCCTGCGTCCAGCGGAACGCTCTCTGCAAACTGTTGCTCAGGTAGCCATCACCGACAACGACCGAACCGTCCTGGGTTGCATCAAACGCGAACGATGGCTTCCCCGTCGCCAGCGAGCCCAGCGAGACCATTCCCGTCGACGGTGTCCATCGGCAGGCGGTGTCATACGCCGCGCCGCCAGCGCCGACGACCACCAATCCGCTCCCGCTCATGCCATAGCCGTACGAGTGATCCGCGCCGCTCGCAACGCCGAGATTGACCAAACCGGTGGCGGAGGTCCAGCGATAGGCGCGGGCCTCGCCGCCGGAAACATCGGCGCTCCCGCACACAACGCTTCCGTCGTCGGAGATTGTGCTCACGTAGTTCCATGTGCCGCCGGGGAGCTTTCCGAGATCGACGAGCACCTGGGCGGACGCCGTGCCAGACAGGTACGCGAAGGCCGCCGCCGTCATCACGCCGCGAAACTTGCTGCTCATTCCTTCAATCCTTCTGCAAGACACTTTCAATTCGGGGCACAGAACAAACCGAGCCGCCCAGCCATATTCACCGAGGCAATTGCTCCAGATCAGGAGCGAGGCGATCCGGCGTCCGCCGATGACACGCCCGCCGCGCCCCGCTTTCTTTCAGCAGCCAGCGTCGAAGGCCGACGCGAACGCGTCGTAGTCGTCGCCATTGACGAATCCGTCGGCGTTCAGGTCCGCGGCGGGGTCCGCAATGTCGAACATCGACGCGAACGAGTCGTAGTCGTCGCCGTTGACGAAACGGTCGCAGTTGTAATCGGCGAGGCACACGGTGAGCGGTGCAACTTCGCTGGTGACGCTTCCGCAGGCGGTCGTAGCACGCCCGACGAAGCGGATGACATTCGCGTGCCCGCGCAGCTTGACCGCCGACACCAGCAGCGTCGCCTGATCGACGCCCGCGACATCGAACTCGAGCCCCGTCTCGTTCTCAAGGAACGTCGAGCCTTCGAGAATAACGTATTGGCCGCTCTCGGCCGGCGACTCCACGCTCCACTCATACGCCGGCGTATCGACCGAATCGACGCCGAGCGCGAAGCTCACCGGCCCCGCGGGGCACGACGACGCCGAGGACGGCTGGCTCGTGATCGTCGGCGCGGACCCCGCGCCCCACTTGGCGAGGTACGGCGAGTTCACCCCACCGGCGTTCGTGAATCCCCCGCCCGCCCACAGAACGCCCTCGGGATCGACCGTCGTGGTCATGACGAACTGGTCCATGCCCGTGCCCATGGCGCGCCAGTCCGTTCCGTCGAAGCGAGCGATCTTCGGCACGCTGGTCGCGCCAGAGGTGAAGAAATGCCCGCCCGCGATGATGTCGCCGCTCGGCATCTCGGTGAAGCAGAGTGGCTGGGCGTTCAGCCCGGAGCCCATGAGGAACCAGCCGGTGTCGCGCCAGCCGACGACGCGCGGCGTGGGAGTCGTGAAGGTGCCGCCGACGATCACGTCGCCGTTGGAGAGTCCGATGAGCGAAAGGACGGTTGAGTTGGTGCCGCCCGACATTCCGAACCACTGGCCGCCGGTCCAGCGGGCCAGGCGGTTGACGGTCTTTCCGCCCGCGGTGGTGAACGAGCCGCCGGCGACGATGTCGCCATTGGGGCGAGACGTAATGGCCCAACCGATGTTGCCAAGGCCACTGCCGAGCGCGGCCCAGCCGGAGCCGGTCCAGCGAGCGATGCGATTGGCGGGGGGGCCGCCCGCGTTCGTGAAGAAGCCGGTGGCAAAGAGCTCGCCGGTCGCCTTCGAGACGGTCATGGCGTTGACCTGGTTGTCCATGCCGCCGGCCATGCCGACCCACGCCGTGCCGTTCCATCGCGCGATGTAGGGCGTGCTGGCGGCGCCGGCGTTCGTAAAGGTGCCGCCCGCGACGAGATCGCCGTTGGGCAGCGCCCCAAGGCTCGTGACCCAGGAGCCAGCGCCGCCCAGACCGTCGCCGAGCGTGGACCAGGACGAGCCGTCCCAGACGACGATGTTGTTGACGGGCGTGCCATTGAACGAGAGGAACTCTCCCGCGATGACGAGCTTGGGCTGTTGCGGGCCGCTGCCGTCGGGGTCCCACATGGTCGAGGCCCACACCGTTGTATCGCCGCCCGCCGGGCCGCCGACCGCACGCCACGCAGGATCGCACTGCGCCGTCGCAGCGTGTACCGCGAAGAGCGAACCGGCAGCGAGCGCCAGGCAACGAGCGGGCTTGAGCTTCGACGAGTTCCGCGTACGCATTTCACACTCTCCTCTCGCAGAGTCATCGCCCCCGCGAGCACAAAAGACGAGGCACCGCCGCACACCTCAGATACGATCGAGCCCGGAACTTGAACGCCCGAGAGCACCAGCCCAACGGGAGCCACCCACGAGCTTCTCAACATCGCGTTCGACAGCACGCGCGGGAGAGCACCTCCCGCCCCCCACCGCTTCCTCCCCCTCCCAACACCCCGCCGGTGCCGAAACTCAGCAGCCCGCGTCGAACGCCTCCGCGAAAACGTCGTAGTCGTCGCCGTTCACGAAGCCGTCGCTGTTGATGTCGGCGGCGGGATCGGCGATGTCAAAGACCTCCGCGAAGGCGTCGTAGTCGTTGCCGTTGACGAAGCCGTCGCCATCGAAGTCCGCCAGGCACATGTAGATCGCGGTGACGTTGTCGAGCAGGAAGTTGTTGGTGCCGTAGGGGTTGGCCGCGACGGTGATGACGATGATGTTGAAGGGCGACGCGCTCGAGAGTTCAACGACGCCCTCGGGGTAGGTGGTCCCGCCGTACGTGCCGCGGGACTGAGCGACCGCGACCGGCGGATTGTTGGTCGAATCGAGGTAGGCGGTGACCTGGAGGGGCGATTCAACGTCGGCCCATGATTCCATCTCGACGGTCGCGAAGTCCAGGCTGACGCCCGACAGGCGGCGACTGAAGTCCATCTGCAGGTCATTGCGGAACACCGAACTGGGATACAGGAACTGGTTCTCCATGTGGTGCTGAACAATCCACAGGATGGTGCCCTGGCTCTGCACGGAGAAGGACGACATCCCGTCGGGCGAGTGGTAGCTCGCCGTCAGGCCGTCTTTGGTGGTGGAGAAGGGTGTGGCGGTCATGGTGGCCATGGGCGGCGGGCTGCCGCTGTCGGTGTCGAACGTCACCGACTTCATCACGTTGGCGAACTGGGCCACCACGGGGATTGATGATGCGGCATTGAAGGTGTAGGGATTGGCGGTGCTGACGAGGTTGCCCCAGACGGTCCAACCGACGAACTCGAAGCCGAGGCGTGGCGTGGCGGTGACGGTCACGCTCGAGCCTTGGTTGTAGATGCCGGCGCCGGTGGCGGTGCCGCCGTAGAGGGGGTAGGAATCGGTGGTGATGGTGTAGGCGGGGACGAAATTGGCAACGAGCGTGCGATCGCGCGTGACGGTGAAGGAGTATCGCCAGGTGGTGCTGACCTGCTGGCTGTTCTCGGTCCAGGTGATGAAGCCCCAGCCGGGGTTGGCGGTGGGGGGCAGCGGGGCGGTGGTGTTGGCGGGGTAGTCGCCGGCCCCCTGAATCACTCCCGCGTTGGCGGGCGAGGCGCTGGCCGCGATGTGATAGGTTGCGGCGTCGCTGCTCATAAGCGTGAACGCGCAATCACCCGAGATGCTGTTGTAGTTCCCGCCCGTCACCTTGCGGAAGTGAGCGCCGTTGCCTCCCGTGCCCTTGGAGATGCTCCAGTCCGGCGGCCAGTTCCAGCCGTTGATCCCCTGCGACGCTTCGATCTGCACCCAGTACTTCACGCCGCCGGTCGCCTGGAAGGGCGAGGGGAGGGTGAAGGAGTAGTCGTAGTGCTTGATGCCTCCGATCGTAACGACCGGTGTTTCGCCGCAACGATTCCCCGTCCAGTATTTCACGAGGGGTTGCCCAGCGACGTTCGGCTCAAAGCCCGAAGAGTTCGACGGCCAGATCGAGACCTTGAATTCGATGACCGGCGCTTCGATGTTGTCGGCCAAGCCGTAGGCGTACGCGCCGCGCCAGCGGATCTCGGTGATGGCGGCGCTCCCAGCGGGCGTGAAGTTGTCCCCGACCTACTCATCGCCGTCGAGGCCGCCGGGAGGATACCAAGAGCTCTTGTACTGACCTCCCGCGGTGTCGGGCGGCTGCGTGTACGCGACCGCGGCGTGGGCGCGTGCGGGCAGCAGCACTCCCATCAGCAGAACGAGCGCACAAATCAGCCACGAACAAGCCTGCCTCATCACGCCGCCGACAATTCGTTCACGCACCATGTCCACGCTCCGAAAGCCGATCTCGGTCGAAGGCGGCCGGCCGCTCGATCATGTCCACCTTTGAGGCTCCTCGACCGACCCGAGGCCCCAGCCATGCCCTTCGGCCCCACCCTCGTGTCCACATTCAGGAGTCTTGAAGCCCCCGTCGCGATACAAACAAGACTACTTTGGGGCCTTTACCTGGGAGGCGCCACGCATCCTTGTGTCTCCCACACGCCGCCAACGAAAAAAGGGGCCGTGCGGCGAGCCACGCTCAACCGCACGCCCCTTTGCGTGGCCTCTAGTCATTTGTCGTCTCAGCAGCCCAGCTCAAAGTGCTCGGCGAAAGCGTCGTAATCATCGCCGTTCACGAAGCCGTCATCGTTGAAATCGGCGGCGGAATCCGCTCCATCAAATGCCTCCGCGAACGCGTCGTAATCGTCGCCGTTGACAAAGCCGTCGGCGTTGATGTCCGCCGGGCACGTCGAGAAAGATCGCCACACCATCGCCTCGTAGCGTCCGCTCCCTGTGTTGTATGCCACGCCGACAACGGTAATGGTCAGGTCAGGACCGACCTCCACGTCATACGCCACCGACCCTGAATAGCCGGACGGAAGAACGCCATCCAGATCGATCAACGAATCGGGAGTCCCAAGCCACAGAGCGGCGTGCCCTCCAACATTCCCGACCTGCACCCCCTGGTGCGTCGCGCTGCAGCCGCTGCCCGACGATGCGTTGGGCGTGAGGTCAAGGAACGCACCCCCTCCCGAGGCCCAGATTCCGGCGTGCATCACGCCGCCCATGGACGCGCTGCCCGCAACCTGGCCGTCACGCGCCCCGGACACGCTCGAACTCTGATAGCCCGCCGGGTGAATACTCGCGAAGCTCGCCGCCGACCCGCTCCACCTCGCGGCCCTCCATCCCGTGGAGAAGTTGTAGACCCCGCCGTACTCGAATCCCGAATCCACCGCACTGGCCTGGCTGTGCGCGTATCCGCTGGGGTGCAGCGGCATCCCGTGCCCGTCGGTGTCGTACACGTGCGCCGTCGTGGTGTAATTGCCCTCCGAATACTCGTGCGTCACGCTGGCGGCCATGTCGTAGCCGTCCGTTCCATAGAGCGAGTCGTACTCCGCGCCCGAGGCGTGACGCTCCGTGAAGCCCAGCGTGGTCGCGTCCCAGTACCCCGCCGATTGCCACGCGCAGGTCCAGTACTGATTGCCGCCCCAGCACGACCAGGTGTGCCAGAACCATCCGGTCATCACGTTGTCGCGGATGTCATAGATCGTGCCGCCCACGGAGCCGGGCGGCGTGAGGTCCTGGGCCGGCGAGTATTCGTCCGGCCACAGCAGCGGACGCGCGAGCGTGAAAACGCGTTCATCGGGCAGCGTCACGGGCGTCATGCCGTAACCCACGATCCTTCCCGCGTCGATCCCCGTCGCGTACGACGAGTTCTGGATCCACGCCGGGTGGAGCACGCTGACCCGCCAGTTGGTCGTGCTGGGCGGCGTGCGGATCGAGAGTGACATCGAATCACTCGCGACCGAGCCGCAGGCGTTGCTCACCGTGACCGTGTACGAGGCGATATCGTCCTCGTCGGGATTGAGGATCGAGAGCGCGGCGGTCGTCGCGCCGCTCACGCTGCTCCCCGAGCCGGTCGGGCCGTCGGTGAGCAACACGCCGTCGCGCCTCCACTCATAGCTGAGCGGGCCGGCGCCCGAAGCACTCGCCCAGAACAACGCGAGCGTGCCGCGCCACGCCAGCACGTCCGTCGATTGGGCCGTGATTTCAGGGCAGACCGGCGTGAACAGCGTCTCGCACAGGTTGGTTCCGCCCGCGTCGTTCTCGCCGCCCATCACGAGGAGTCGCGTGTTGGTCGTGTCGAGCCCCGCGCCGAAGTGCTTGCGCGGCGTAGCCATCGCGGGCCCGGCGCTCCAGGTCGGGGAGGGCTCGTTCAGGTTGAGCGCCCACACCGCCGCCGTCGTCGCGCCCGATGAGATCGCCCCCACCTCCCCGCCCAGCACATACACGCGATTGTCCGAGCCGAGCACCACGCGATGCCCGCTGGTCGGAACCGGCAGGTCCGGCAGCGCGACATCGGACCATGTGTTGGTTGCGATGTCGTAGCGCGCCACGTTCCCGGTACGGGCCGTCTTGCCCGCGTTGATTCCGCCGATAACGAGGATGTGCCCGTCGCCATCGAAGGTGGCGGCTGCATCGCTGACCGCCACGTTCATGGGCGCGATCACCTGCCACGCGTCCAAGCTCGCGTCGTACCGGTGCGCGTGCGTCGAGTTCGCCCCGCCCTCGCCGTCGTTCCCGCCGAATGAGTACAGGCGAGACTGATCGTCGCTCGCCCACGCGAAATACGCCGCGGGCCAGCTCTCAGAACGCTCGGATATGTCCCCGGTGAATCCTTCCACCGGGTCGTATGGCCTGGAAGCGCCGACATCACCGTTCGCCGGATCCTTGCCGCCGTACACGATGATGCGTGAGTGCGAATCAATGCCGGCCGCCTGGGAAATCTTCGGACCATCAAGCGCCGCCGCGGTGATCCAACTCGAACCGTTGGCCGCAAGATAGTGAACCGCGCCGTCCTCGGCCCCTCCGACCCAAGGCGTCCCGGCGACCGCGAAGATTCTCCCATCGGGGTGGCGCACGCCACACGCCCAAGTTCGCGGCGCTCCGTTGGTTGGGAAGGGTGTGAACGCGACCCAATCAGCCCCGAACGCCGCCGAGCACGCCAAAGCCGCACCGATCCAGGCCATTCGCTTCGTCGACGAATTCGTGCGCATGACATCCTCCAAGCCGAGTTGCCCTTCCGCAGGAGGTCGGCCACCCCCGGGTGAATACTCGATTCTCGGGATAATCCTCAATTCGAGGGGCGTGTCGGGCCTGTTCCAGGTCCGGAACAAACCGTCAAGAACGGAATGGCCCCTCCCCGGCGTCTACCGAGGAGGGGCCTGTGTCGTACCTCGCAAGTGTTCGAGAGTGCGGTCAGCAGCCGGCCTCAAAGTGCTCGGCGAAGCCGTCGTAGTCGTCGCCGTTCACAAATCCATCCGCGTTGAAGTCCGCCGCGGCGCCGCCCACGTCGAACGCGTCCGCGAAGAAGTCATAGTCGTCGCCGTTCACGAAGCCGTCGCCATCAACGTCGGCCCAGCACTGCGGCGGCATCTCGAGACGCCCGACGGTCGAGATCACCGTGCCGCATTCGTTGGTCACCATCACGTAGTACGCGCCCGCGTCGGCGTGGGTGATGTTCCGCACTTCGAGCGTGTCGTCCAGCGTCACCGCGATCTCCACGCCCTCGTGGAACCAGTGGAAGACGGGGTCGGAAGTATCGCCGAGATTGTTCACACGCACGCTGAAGTCGATGTCATCGCCCGGAGCGCCAAAGGTGTCCATGGGCTGCTCTTCGATCACCAGCCCGCCCTCAACGCAACCGAGTGTGTTGAGCGGCACGGCGTTCATGATGGTCCCGCCGTAGCTCCCGACGTGGTGCTGATTGCCGTAGAAGCTGTCGCGATAGACCTCGTACGAAAGCACGGCGCTGGCGATTCCGTCGCCGCCCTCGAGCTGGCTGTAGGTCAGGGTCTGCCCGTAATTCAGGAGCACCGGGGTCAGATCCAGATCCTCGGCGTTCTCGATGAGAGGCTCATCGACCATCAGTTCTTCGAGCGAGACGACGTATTGCACGTTCGTCACCGATCGCTTCACCCACATGCGCCGGCCCCACGGGTCGAGGTTGGTGATCGTTTCGACGAGCACCGGGTCGCCCTCGTTGTTGATCCCCGGCGTCGCGGTGATCTGCGGCTGGAGCGGGTTGGGGTTCACGCCCGCCTCGACTCCGTCCTTCATCCAGCGGAAATGGGGCGTCGGGTCGCCGCTGAAGTTGCGGAGCGAGATGCCGAAATGCTCGATCGAGTTGGGCATCGTGAGGTGGCGAGGATTGGTGTAGCGCACCAGTGTGCCGTACGGCATCGCGATGATCTTCGGCGCGCCGTAGTTCGGGTTGGTGTAGGTGTGATAGATGTCCTCGGGGTTCGGGCCGTGAAGCTCGATTTCGAACTCGTCGCAATCGTCGTCGGTCTCATTGGGGACGTCGAAGTTCGACAGCCCGCCATAGATCGTGACGTCCGCCAGCGCGGACAGGAACGTGAAACCGGCGGCCGCCAAGCCCGCCAACAACGCCAAGGTACGGTGTGTGCTCATCGGAAAAGCTCCTTTCGAGCCAACAGGAGCCGCGGGTCGCATGCCTGATACATGCGCCGCGAGAAATACCCGGGTCAGAGCCGCACGCGGAAGAATCGAACTCTGATTTCACGATCGGGAACTCCGCGGATAAACTCCGCCTCTGATCTGGGTCGGGCCAAGCGCCCGGCCGCCCGGAGCGTGGAATGCAGGACGGCGACGGTGCCCTCATCGAGCGATGCCTGAAGCGCGATCAAGTCGCGTGGCGCGAGCTTGTTGAGAAATACAAGCGCCTCGTGTATTCAATCCCGCGCGCATACCAACTCACCGACGCCGCCTGCGACGACGTTTTTCAAGGAGTCTTCTCGCTTCTCTTCCAAAACCTCGGCGGCCTGCGCGACACGCGCACACTCGCCAAGTGGCTGATGACAACGACCCAGCGCGAATGTTGGCGGGCGTCTCGATCCGGCGCCCGTGTCGCCCGCCTCGGCACCCTTCCCGCCCACGTTCCGCCCCCAAACGAGCCCAAGCCCGACGAGCTCGAACGCTGGGAGCGCCGCGTCGCCGTTCAGCACGCCCTCACCAAACTTGGCGGCCCGTGCGAACGCCTGCTCCGCGCTCTCTTCATGAACACCGAACGCCCCAACTACGCGGAAATCTCCTCGTCACTCGGCATCCCCACCGGAAGCATCGGCCCCACCCGGGCTCGCTGCCTCGCCAAGCTCGGAGCACTCCTCGCCGAGTCCTCCGCAGCCAGCCCGGAGGCTTAGGCGAGCGCGGCGATCGCTTTACACACCAAACGCTCCCCTATTGTTGCCGCACGAATCTTCGAATTTGTGTATCCCGGCAAGCCGATGGGCCCTCTCTGTTGTTTGACGGCGGCTGGCCGTTTGCCACGGAGGAACGCGTGAATCAGCCTGTTTCCAACGAAGACCTGATCGCCCTGGCCCTGGGTGAACTCGATCCGGCGCGGCGTTCGAACGTCCAAGCTCGCGTCGCGGCCTCGCCCGAAGCCGCTCGCATGCTCGCGTCGGTCACGCTCGCCGTGCAGACCATGCGGACGGACGACTCGATCGCGCCGCCGGCGGAGGTCGTGCAGCGTGTGCTCGGCCTGATGCGCGCCGAGGCGCCGGCGTCGCCCTCGCTGATGGACATCGCGGCGCGGGCCGCGGACCACGTGCAGGAGTATCTCTGCCGCCTGGTGCGCGACACGCTGACCGAGCCCGCGCTCGCCGGCTTCCGCGGCACGACCGAAGCGCGCCATCTCAGCTTTGAGTGCGACATCGCCGAGATCGACATCCAGGTATCGGCGAACGACAGCGACACCCGGCGAACCATCCGGGGCCAGGTCGCGCCGCTCAACGACGACATCGTCGCCCGCATCGCTTGGCGCTCCACGCTGACCGGCTCGCCCGAGCAGGAAGTCCCTGCCGACGCATCCGGCGTGTTCGTTCTCGAATGTCCCGTGGGTGTGTACGAACTTTCGGCCCGCGTGGGCGACAGTGTGGTCCGCATCCCCCCGATCAACGTTGCATGATTGAACCCGCATGACCGCCCCCGCGAGCGACCTTTCGCCCCTGCTCGATGAATTGGCCGGATTGACCCCGGCTGAGGCGATCGCGCGCGTGCGTGCGGCCGGCGATGCGCAGCAGATGCTCGCTCGGCTCTCGGACGATGTCGAGCGGATGGCGATGTCGAACCTGACGCGGGCGCTGGCCGCAGCGCCGTCGCTCGTGAGCGTCGCGGACCAGTTGGCGGAGCCCCAGGCCCAGGCCCGCACGCGCCGGGCGCTCGCGCACGCGCTGGCGTACGCGAATCGGTTTGATGACGCGCTGGCGACGCTCGCGGACGCCGTGCAGGCCGCGGATCGCTCGAGCGACGCGCTCGAAGGCGCTCGCGTTCGCATGGCGACGCTGCACGCGCTGGCTCGCAAGGGACGATTGAAGGAAGCGATCGACGCGGGTGAGGCGGCGTTGGCCGCGTTCACGCGCGCGGGCGAGTCGTTGCTCGCGGCCCGCGCCAACATCAACCTGGGCGTCGTTCGCCGCATGTCGGACGAGCCCCGACGCGCGGTTGAGCACTTCGATCGCGCCCTGACGCTCCTGGTCGATCAACCGATGTTGTCCGCACAGCTCCAGAGCAATCGGGCCGAAGCACTGCTCGACCTGCATGAGTTCCACGCCGCGGAAGAGGCCTTTCGCTCGGCGCTGTCGGGTCTGGAGGCACTCAATGCCTCGCGGGCGGCGGCGATCGTTGAGGGAAATCTCGCCGACCTGACAAGCCGCCAGGGGCGGATGCAGGAGGGGCTGGCGTATTTCGAGGGCGCACGCCGGAAACTGGCGGCGGACGGCGCGCCGGGAGACGTGGCCCGGTTGTGGATCGAGCAGGCCGAGGCGATGCTCTCGCTCGGCGCCACGACCGACGCCGCCGACGCATTCCAGGCCGCGATCCCCGCACTGCGTCAGCACGGGATGTCGCAGGAACTTGCCCGGGCGCTGCTCGGGCTCTCGCGTTCGCAGAGCGAGCGGGGCACGTGGGCCGAAGCGCGCGAGTCGATCGCGGAAGCTCGATCGCTCCTGACCCCCATGAACAACAGGACGGGCCTGGCGAAGGCCGACATGCTCGAGGCCCGCGTGCTGGAGTCGAGCGGTGATCTGGCAGGCTCGCAGGCGCTGCTCCGAGAGGCGATCTCGCTTTTGGAGGATCGCCCCGCGGACGCGGCCCTGGCGCACCTCCAGATCGGCGACCTGCTCCTGCGATCCAACGGGCTGGCGGAAGCCGCGGAGCACATCGAGTGTGCGATGACCGTCGCGGAAGCGCTCGACCTGGCGCCGCTGAAGGCCGAGTTGCACCACGCGCGGGCCCGCATCCGCGTCGCGGCAAAGAAGCACGAAGAGGCCGCCAAGGACTTTGCCGCGGCGATCGATCAGACCGAGCGCGTGCGCGGCACGCTGAATGCCGAGGCGCTGCGGGCCGCGTTTCTTGGGCGTCGCTCGAGCATCTACGCCGACGCCGCGTCGTTCGCGTTCGACACCGGCGATGTGCCGCTCGCGTTCGATCGGATCGAGCGCGCGCGGGCCCGATCGATGCAGGAGGCCGCGGCCCAGGCCGTGTCGGGCCGGTCGCTCGCGCAAAGCGGCCAGGAAGATCGCGACATCCTGATCGAGATCGATCGGTTCCGTCGCGAGCTCACGGCGTTGTACTCGCGCACCGGCGACGTCGGCGCGTCGGCACGCGGGAGTGCCGCGGACCGCATCGCGGGCGTGCGTCAGCGTGAGCATGCGCTTCGACTCGCCGAACAACGGCTCGCGTCGCGATCGCCGCGGCGTGTGATCGACCGCGACCCGACGCCTCTGCGTGACGTGCAGCAGGCGCTGATCGCCGGGCAAGCACTCATCGAGTACTTTGAAGAGGGCGACTCGCTCTCGGCGCTCATCGTCACAAATCAGGGCGTTCGCGTGCATCGGCGCATCGCGGACATGGCTCAGGTCCAGCGAGCGGTAAGCGCCCTGGCGTTTCAGATCGATCGGGCCGTCATCCGCGGCCTGCCCGCCGGCCAGTCCGGCCAGCGCCTCGCTCGAGACGCCGAAAAGACTCTCCACGAGCTGCATTTGCTTCTGCTCACGCCGATGTCGGCCGACCTCGCGGATCTTCTCCGCCTCTCGATCGTCCCCTTCGGCGTGCTCCATCGCGTGCCGTTCCACGCGTTGATCGATGAAACCGGCCGGCCGGAGCTCGCGCGGCGCGGCGTAACGATCGCACCGAGCTCGAGCGTCGCCATGCTGCTCCGCTCGCGCAGACCGAATACGACCTCGCGGCCGCTGGTGATCGGCGTGTCCGATGAGGCGATCCCCCACGCCGAGGACGAGGCCCGGGCCGCCGCGAGCAAGATTCCCAACGCGGAGCTGCTTATCGGAAGCAACGCGACAATTGAGAATGTGTCTCAGGCGATGCACGATCGCCCGCTGATTCACGTCGCGTCACACGCCCGCTTCGTCGCGTCGAACCCCGGCGCCTCGGGGCTGCGGCTTTTCGATGGTTGGATTTCGGCCTGGAATCTGGGCGAAATCGACCTGGGCGGGGCGCAGGTTGTGCTCAGTGGATGCGGGACGGGTCGTGCGGAAAGCTCGCCCGGTGACGAGCTTCTGGGTCTCGTTCGGGCGTTCCTGGCCGCGGGCGCTTCGTCGCTCGTGCTTACTCACTGGGCGCTGCACGACCAATCAGCGAAAGAAATGATTGCGGCCTGGTATTCCTCAATGTACGATAATCCGACGTGTAATTCCGCATTGCCTTCGGAGGCACTCGGGCGCGTCCAACTGGAAATGTTCCGCCAAGGCCACCATCCCGCGGGATGGGCGCCTTTTTTCGTGATCGGACCCGCATGAACCACGCTTCACTTCGAGCCCGTCTTTCGCCCGTTGCCGCACTCCTGATCGCGGCGTGCCTGGCGCCATCGGCGCTGGCCTTCGATTCCGGCGACGCGTTGGAGCATCAGTTCATCGTGCGCTTGGCGCCGAATCAGAACATCGAAGACGTGGCCGCGACGTACGGCGCGATCGTGCTCGCGAGCTACCAGCCGCGTGGCCTGTATCTACTGGGCACCGATCCGAACGTGCCCGACGCCGACCAGGACTCCGAGTTCGACTTTGACGACCGCATCGAGGGCGATGAGCAGAACTCCGAGAACTGCGTCGCCGAGGGGCACACCCAGAGCTTCTTCGTTCGCATCGCGGAACAAACGGTCGGCAAGCAGCCGGTCGCGAGCTTTGTCTCGCTTCCCTTCGCGCATCGCCTTTCGACCGGGGCCGGCGTGGCCGTGGCGGTGCTGGACACCGGCGTCGCACCCCACTCCTATCTCGTCGGCGCGATCGCGCCGGGCGGCTACGACTTCATCGACGGCGACACCGACGTGAACGACACCGGCGCGGGCGTCATGGCGGGGCACGGCACATTCGTCGCGGGACTCATCCACATGGTCGCGCCCGACGCGAAGATCCTGCCGATCCGCGTCATGGATTCCACGGGCATGGGCACCTCGTTCATGATCGCCGAGGGAATCTACCACGCGATCGATCACGGCGCGCGCGTCATCAACATCTCCATGTCGTCGCCCAAGAACTCGATCATCGTCGCCGACGCCATCGCCGAAGCGCAGTCAATGGGGATCATCGTGGTCGCGTCGGTCGACAACCGCGACAGCGACGACAAGGTGTATCCCGCCGCAAACGCGGGAGTGATCGCGGTCGCTTCGACCGACCTGGCGGACGTGAAATCCGCGTTCTCGGGGTATGGCTCTTACGTCGATCTCTGCGCGCCGGGCGAGGACCTCGTCAGCATCCTTCCCAACAACCATTTCGCGGTTGCGAGCGGCACGAGTTTCTCCGCGGCGCTCGTCAGCGGCACCTCGGCGCTGGTGACGGCCCGTTTCGATTCGCAGGGCTGCTCCACCATCAACACGCAACTGCTCGAATCGGCTCTCGACCTGACACGGACCAACGGTGAAACGGCCGAGGATCTCGGTTTCGGTCGGGTCCGCCCGTGGCAGGCCTTGCAACGCCTCCGTCCGCCGCTGGACCGAACTCGCTGAGCCCCGAGGGCCCAAGCCTCGGTGACATCGCCCATCTCGGGGCGCCGTTTGCAGGAGTTCCATGCGACTGTGGTGGGCGGCCACCCGAGCGCGCCCGATCGGGGCGCGATCAGCGGGGCTCTTGGCGCGGGGAATAGAACCCGGTACCCTCGGCGCGGAGCTTTCCGGCGCGAACGAGCGCGTCCCAGATGTCCTTGGGGAACTCTTCCGGCGGATGGATCGCGTCAATGGAAGACTTGCGCCCGCCGGAGGTGTAGCGCCCGCCGAGCTTGGATTCGTCGGCGAGACGCATGAGCTTGAGGCGCTTGTTGAACGCCTTGAATGCGTGGTCGAGATCGTGCTCCGAGTAGTCGTGGGCCGCGGGGGCTGGCGCGGGGTTTTCGATCCGCGTCACCAGGCGATCGAGCGCGTCGAGGTCGCGCCCCTTCATCAGCTCGTCGAGAGCCGCGGCGCCGACGTTCATGCGTGAGAGCAGGCGGAAGGCGAGTTCCCAGTTGTCCTTGACTCCCTTGCCGGCACGCAGTTCGGACAAGATCGATCGCAGCTTTTCTACGGCGTTCATGAGGGACGATAGCCGCCGGGTGAGAGCACGGGCGCCAGGGCGGGCGCCGACGTGCCGAATGAAGTAAGGGCCACCGACCGGCGGGAACCGCCGGGCCACCCAAGGCACGCGCGGACCCAGAGCACGGACCCGAAGACGGGTCCGTGGCACGGGGGCCGATGTATTCACTTTTCAAAGACGCCGTGGTGGCGCGGCGGGTGATGGGCCGCCGGCTGGCCTCGGTGAGGGCGCGGGGTTCACG
>OEIV010000531.1_pt1 | contig 20428 bp, 20 predicted proteins | sample 1539231 | NCBI WGS metagenome assembly OEIV01 (sample SAMN03794762, study PRJEB22550) | activated sludge metagenome | feature: wastewater treatment plant; material: activated sludge; isolation source: Wastewater treatment plant of a petroleum refinery complex | place: Argentina: Buenos Aires ...
TGCCGTTAGATGCCATCGGCGCACCGAGGCCGGCGATGATGGGCTGCTGAACATGGCTCGCACGCGGGTCAAGATATGCGGCATCACGCGCCCGGAAGACCTCCAGGCCGTGCTCGCGGCCGGAGCCGACGCCATCGGCTTCGTCTTTCATCCGCCCAGTCCGCGTTATGTGGACAGGCCGCTGGCCGCGTCGCTGGTCAGGCGCGTTCCTCCGTTCGTGACACGCGTCGGCCTGTTCGTCAATGCCGACCCCGCCATGGTCAAGGCGGTGCTGGCGGCGATGCCACTGGATGTGCTCCAGTTTCATGGTGATGAGGACGCCCACTACTGCGAACAGTTCGCCAGGCCGTATGTCAAGGTGGCCCGGATGGCGCCGGGGCTGGATTTGGTAGAATTCGCCCGCGCTTTCGCATCGGCCCAGGGTATCCTGCTCGACGCCCATGTCGAAAGTTATGGTGGTGCGGGCAAGACTTTCGATTGGTCGCTCATTCCCGGTTCGCTGCCCTTGCCGGTGATTCTGTCCGGCGGCCTGTCGGCCGGCAACGTCGGTGAGGCGATACGAATGGTGCGCCCATGGGCCGTCGATGTCAGCAGCGGTGTCGAGGTTGCCAAGGGCATCAAGGATGCCAGCATGATTGCCGCGTTCGTCGCGGCCGTGAGAAGCGCGGATGCCAGATAACGACTACAGATTACCGGACGCCAAGGGACACTTCGGCAAGTATGGCGGCGCCTTCGTCGCCGAGACGCTGGTTCCGGCGCTCGAAGAATTGCGGCTGGCGTACGAGGCTGCCTTGGCGGACCCGGCGTTTCGGGCGGAATACGAATACGAACTGCGGCATTACGTCGGCCGGCCCAGTCCCATCTACCATGCTCGTCGCTGGTCAAGCACATTGGGCGGCGCGCAGATCTACCTCAAGCGGGAAGATCTCAATCACACCGGCGCGCACAAGGTGAACAACTGTATCGGCCAGGCGTTGCTGGCGCGACGGATGGGCAAGCCGCGCGTCATCGCCGAAACCGGCGCGGGGCAACACGGTGTCGCCACCGCGACGGTCGCGGCGCGCTACGGCATGGCGTGCGTCGTGTATATGGGCAGCGAGGACGTCAGGCGCCAGGCCGCCAACGTCTACCGCATGAAACTGCTTGGAGCGAAGGTGGTGCCGGTCGAGTCAGGCTCCAAGACCCTCAAGGACGCGCTCAACGAAGCGATGCGCGACTGGGTCACCAATATCGCCGACACCTTTTACATCATCGGCACGGTCGCCGGGCCGCATCCGTACCCGATGATGGTGCGCGATTTCCAGAAGATCATCGGCGAGGAATGCCTTACGCAAATGCCGGAACTGGCCGGCTGTCAGCCGGATGCAGTGATCGCCTGCGTCGGTGGCGGCTCGAATGCAATGGGCATCTTCCATTCCTACATTCCGCGGCAAGCGGTGCGCCTGATCGGCGTCGAGGCGGCGGGGCATGGGCTGTCCAGCGGCAAGCATGCCGCTTCCTTGACAGCCGGCCGCCCCGGCGTGCTGCACGGCAACCGTACCTACCTGCTGCAGGACGAGAACGGCCAGATCATCGAAACGCACTCCGTGTCGGCCGGGCTGGATTATCCCGGCGTCGGTCCCGAGCATGCCTGGCTCAAGGACTCCGGCCGCGCCGAATACGTCACCATTACCGATGATGAGGCCCTGGCGGCGTTCCATGCCCTGTGCAAGTACGAAGGCATCATTCCGGCGCTGGAGTCCAGCCACGCGCTGGCCTATGCCGCCAAGCTGGCGCCGACGCTGGCCAGGGACAAGGCGCTGCTGGTCAATCTGTCCGGGCGCGGCGACAAGGACATGCATACCGTGGCGGAAAAATCGGGGATACAGTTCTGATGTCGCGCATTGTTTCGACGTTCGAACGGCTCGGCGCACAAGCGCGCAAGGCGCTGATTCCCTTCATTACCGCCGGCGATCCGGAGCCGGGCCTGACGCTGCCGCTCATGCATGCGTTGGTGGAGGGCGGCGCCGACATCATCGAACTGGGCGTACCGTTCTCCGATCCGATGGCCGACGGTCCGACCATCCAGCGCGCTTCCGAGCGTGCCTTGAGCTATGGCACGAGCTTGCGCACGGTGCTGGCCATGGTTCGGGAATTTCGCAAGCGGGACGGTGCGACCCCCGTGGTGCTGATGGGCTACGCCAATCCCATCGAGGCCCATGGCCAGGCCGAGTTCGCGGCCGATGCCGCCGCGGCGGGCGTCGACGGCATCCTGGTGGTGGACTATCCGCCCGAGGAATGCGTCGATTTCTCGGCGATGCTCAAGCAGCACGGGCTGGATCCTATTTTCCTGCTGGCGCCGACGTCGACCGATCAGCGTGTCGGCGAGGTGGCGGCCGTTGGCGGTGGCTACATCTACTACGTGTCGCTCAAGGGTGTCACCGGCTCGGCCAAGCTCGATCTGGACGAGGTGGCGCGGCGCGTTCCGGCGATCCGGGCAGGCGCGGGCATGCCGGTTGCCGTCGGCTTCGGCATTCGCGACGGCCAGGCCGCCGCCCGCATCGCCGCGGTGGCCGACGGCGTGGTCATCGGCAGTCGCATCATCGAGGAAATCGAGCAATCGTCGGCCCAGGAAGCACCACGCCGTGTCACCGCGCTGCTGGCGGATATTCGCAAGGCCATGGACGAGGGAGTCAAGCCATGAGTTGGTTGCAGAAACTGTTGCCGCCCAAGATCAAGCGCAGCGAGGGCGCGCGCAAGTCGGTGCCCGAGGGCCTGTGGACCAAGTGCCCGGCCTGCGAGGCCGTGCTCTACGCCACCGACCTCGAGAACAACCAGAACGTCTGCCCCAAGTGCAGCCATCACCATCGCCTGCGCGCCCGCGCCCGGCTGGACCTCCTGCTCGACGCGGAGGGGCGCTTCGAGATCGGTGCCGAAGTGGTGCCGATGGATCCGCTCAAGTTCAAGGATGGGCGTCGCTATCCCGAGCGCCTGGCCGCCGCCAACGAGGAAACCGGCGAGGCCGACGCGCTGGTGGTGATGCAAGGCGCGATCAGGACGGCGCCGGTGGTCGTGGCCTGTTTCGAGTTCGACTTCATGGGCGGCTCGATGGGTTCGGTGGTCGGCGAAAAGTTCGTGCGCGGCGTGCGGGCGGCCATCGAGCAGCAGGCGCCGTTCGTCTGCTTCACCGCCAGCGGTGGCGCACGCATGCAGGAAGGGCTGTTCTCGCTGATGCAGATGGCCAAGACCACGGCCGCGGTCACGCAACTGGCCGAACACAAGCTGCCGTTCATCACGGTGCTGACGGACCCGACCATGGGCGGCGTTTCGGCCAGCTTTGCCTTCGTCGGCGACGTCGTGATCGCCGAGCCGGGCGCGCTGATCGGCTTTGCCGGGCCGCGCGTCATCGAGCAGACCGTGCGCGAGAAACTGCCCGAAGGTTTTCAGCGGGCGGAGTTCCTGCTCGAAAAGGGCGCCATCGACATGATCGTCGATCGGCGCCAGATCCGCGACAAACTGGTTTCGCTGTTGACCCTGTTGCAGCGCGTTCCCGCGGTGCAATGATCCTGGACGAGTGGCTGGCGTTCATCGAGCGCCAGCATGCGCGGCCGATCGAACTTGGCCTCGACCGCGTTCGCCAGGTCAGCGCCGCGCTCGGCCAGCGCAAGACGTGCCCCGTTATCCTGGTCGGCGGCACCAACGGCAAGGGTTCCACCTGCGCGATGCTCGAGCGCATTCTGCTGTGCGCCGGCTATCGCGTCGGTCTCTACACTTCGCCACATCTGCTCCGCTACAACGAGCGTGTCCGCATCGACGGGCGGCCGGTCGATGACGAAAATTTGAGCGAGGGCTTTGCTCGCGTCGAGCATGCCAGAGTCAGTCATGGCGGCACGCCTCCCCTGGCCCTGACCTACTTCGAATACGGCACGCTGTGCGCCTGGGAAGTATTCGCCAAGCAGCCGCTCGACGCCATCATCCTCGAAGTCGGTCTGGGCGGCCGGCTCGATGCCACCAACATCCATGATCCCGACGTCGCCATCGTCACCGCGGTCGATCTCGATCACATGGATTACCTCGGGCCGACCCGAGAGGATATCGGCTTCGAGAAGGCGGGCATCTTCCGTGCCGACGGCCTCGCCATCTGCGGCGATGCCGATCCGCCGGCGAGCCTGCTGGATCATGCGCGGGCGATCGGCGCCGACTTGCAAGTGCTCGGTCGCGACTTCGGTCATGCGCGTCAGGAACAGCAGTGGCAGTACTGGGGCCGGGGTGGCAAGCGCGGCGGCCTGGCTTTGCCGGCGTTGCGAGGACCGCGCCAGATGGACAACGCCGCCTGCGTCCTGGCCGCGCTCGACGCCCTGCATGGTGCCCTGCCGGTGGCGATGCAGGACATCCGTCGCGGTTTGCTGGAGGTTGAGTTGGCGGGAAGATTCCAGGTCGTGCCCGGCCGGCCGACGGTGGTGCTCGATGTCGCCCATAATCCGCAAGCGGCGCGCGTGCTGGCGGCCAATCTCGGCGACATGGCCTTTCATCCGGCCACCTGGGCGGTATTCGGCATGATGGGGGACAAGGATATTGTCGGTGTCATCGAGGCGATGCGTCACCGTGTCGACCACTGGTTGCCGGCAAGCTTGCCCGGATCGCGCGGCGCGACGGCCGCGGAACTGGCCCGGGCGCTGTCCTCGGCCGGCGCCGCGAGCGCCGTGGCGACCTTTGCGTCGGCGGCCGAGGCCTTTGTCCATGCCCGAAGCCGGGCGGGCGAAGATGATAGAATCGTCGCGTTCGGATCGTTTCTCACCGTGGCCGACGTGCTGCGCGCCCTGGGGCGCGGGGCGAGCTGAAGGATCATGCCGCAAGACAACACAGTTGCATCCCTCGACGGCCAGCTGGAACTGAAGAAGCGGGCGCGGCGGCGCCTGGTCGGCGCCGCGGCACTGGCGCTGCTGGCGGCCGTGGTACTGCCCATGGTGATGGATCACGAGCCGCGCCAGCCGGCGCAGGATGTCCAGATCACCATCCCCAGCCGCGATGACCAGGGGCTTGCCGCGAGAGTGCTGACCGGCAAACCGGCCGCGACACCCTTGCCGCCGGCGGCCAGCGCCAAGCCGGAAGCGACCCATGAGAGCAAAGCCGACGTCCACTCCGACGTGAGGCCGGAAACCAGGCCGGATGCCAAGGCCGAGGAAGCCAAGCCGGCCGAGGCGCGGCCCGCCGAACCGAAGGTCGAGACCCGGCCGGCGCCGACGCCTGCTCCCGTCGCCGACGAGTCGTGGGTCGTCCAGTTGGGCGCTTACAAGGAAGAGGGACGGGTGAAGTTGCTTCTGTCCAAGATCAAGCAGTTGGGTTTTCCCGTCTTCACCGAAAACGTCGATACGCCGCAGGGCGCGCGCACGCGGGTTCGCGCCGGTCCGTTCAAGACCCGGGAAGCCGCGGAAAAGGCCAGGGAGCGGATCGGCAAAATCGGCGTCGATGGGCCAGTGGCCAGGAAGTAAGTGACGGCCTTCGATTACGCGGTGCTCGGCGTGGTGGCAGCATCGGCCGCGTTGGGCTTCTGGCGGGGCGTGGTGAGCGAGGTACTGGCGCTGGTCGCCTGGGTTGCGGCCTTCGTGGCGGCACGGACTTGGGCGGGAGCCGTTGGCGCGAGCTTCGACGGCATGGTGGCGGAGCCTGTGTTACGTTACGCTGCCGGCTTTCTGATCGTGCTGATCGGCATGCTGGTGCTGTTTGCCGCCGGGCGCCTATTGTTGTCGGCCATGTTGCGCGCGGCCGGTCTGGGTTTGGCCGATCGGATGCTGGGGGCGAGTTTCGGCGTGGCGCGGGGGCTGTTGATCGTACTGGCGGCGGTGCTGGTGGCTGGCATGACGGCGCTGCCCAAAAGTCAGTGGTGGCGGGACGCCAGGCTGGCGCCGCCGCTGGAGACGGCGGTGATCGCGGCGAAGCCCTGGTTGCCGGAGCAGATGGGCAAAAGAATTCATTATCGTTAGCTTTCGATTCGGGCAGAGGGTGGTTCCAACATGTGCGGCATCTTGGGCGTCGTTGCGACGGCGCCGGTAAGTCAGATCCTTTACGATGGCCTGCAGGTGCTCCAGCATCGCGGCCAGGACGCGGCCGGCATCGCCACCGAGGAAGATGGCCGTTTCCACATGCACAAGGGGCCGGGCATGGTGCGCGACGTGTTCCGCACGCGCAACATGCGCAACCTGCAGGGCAATTGGGGCATCGGCCATTGCCGCTATCCGACCGCCGGATCGGCCTACAGCGCCGCCGAAGCGCAGCCGTTCTACGTCAATTCGCCGTTCGGCCTCATGCTGGCGCACAACGGCAACCTGACCAACGCCGACCAGCTCAAGCGCGACATGTTCCTGCAGGATCTGCGGCACATGAACACCAACTCTGATTCGGAGGTGCTGCTCAACGTGCTGGCGCATGAACTGCAGGCGGCTTCCACCAAGTATCAGGTCGATGCCGAAACCATTTTCAAGGCCGTGGCCGGCGTACATCGCCGCGTCAAGGGCGCCTATGCCGTGGTGGCGATGATCGCCGGCTACGGCCTGCTGGCTTTTCGCGATCCGTTCGGCATCCGGCCGCTGGTGATCGGGCGGAACGAAACGCCCGACGGCACGGAGTATCTGCTGGCGTCGGAAAGCGTCGCCCTCGATACCCTCGGTTTCAAGTTCCTGCGCGACGTCGAGCCCGGCGAGGCGGTGCTGATCGATCGCCGGGGCAGTTTCGTCAGCCGCCAGTGCGCCGAGCGCACCATGCATGCTCCCTGCATGTTCGAGTATGTCTATCTGGCCCGGCCGGATTCGCTTTTGGATGGCATCTCCGTCTATGAGACGCGCGTCAAGATGGGCGAATATCTGGCCGACAAGATCCAGCACACGATGCCGCATCTGGCCATCGACTCGGTGATTCCGATCCCCGATTCCAGCCGCCACGCCGCCATGGAACTGGCCGCCAAGCTCGACCTGCCCTACCGCGAAGGCTTCGTCAAGAACCGCTACATCGGCCGCACCTTCATCATGCCCGGCCAGGCCACGCGCCGGAAGTCGGTGCGCCAGAAGCTCAACGCCATCGCCCAGGAATTCCGCGGCAAGAACGTGCTGCTGGTGGATGATTCCATCGTGCGCGGCACCACCAGCAAGGAAATCATCATGATGGCGCGCGAAGCCGGCGCCAGGAAAGTCTACTTCGCCTCGGCCAGCCCGCCGGTGCGCTACCCGAACGTCTATGGCATCGACATGCCGACCCGATCCGAGCTGATCGCCGCGTTCCGCAGCGACGAGGAAATCCGCCGCGAAATCGGCGCCGACGCGCTGATCTACCAGGATCTCGAGGCGCTCAAGGCCGCGGTGCGCTCCGTCAACCCGGCCATCACGCAGTTCGACACCTCGTGCTTCGACGGCAAGTACATCACCGGCGATGTGTCCGCCGACTATCTCGAGAGCGTCGAGCAGGCACGCAGCGGCCCGGCGCGAAACGTGCCGGAGGACGCCGAGGGACAGCTCGATCTCAATCTGGCGCCCGCTGGCGATTGAGATTCCGATGAAGGATTCCTATCAGCCCGAGACCCTGGCCGTGCGCGCCGGCCAGCAGCGCAGCCAGTTCGGCGAGCATGCCGAGGCGCTCTATCTCACCTCCAGCTTCGTCTTCGAAAATGCCGCGCAGGCGGCCGCGCGCTTCTCCGGCAGCGAGGCCGGCATGGTCTACGCGCGCTTCTCCAATCCAACCGTGGCGATCATGCAGGAACGCCTGGCCGCGCTGGAAGGCGCCGAGGTCTGCGTCGCGACGTCGAGCGGCATGTCGGCTATCCTGGCCACCGTCATGGCGCTGCTCAGCGCCGGCGACCACGTGGTGGCATCGCGCGCCATCTTCGGCGCCACCCAGCAGCTGTTCGGCAACATCTTCAGCCGCTTCGGTGTCGATACCACGTTCGTCGCCGGCAACCGGCCGGAAAATTTTCGTGCCGCCATGCGGCCGAATACGCGCCTGATGTTCATCGAAACGCCCTCCAATCCGCTCACCGAGGTCTACGACATCCAGGCCCTGGCCCGGGTCGCGCACGAAGGCGGCGCGCTGCTGGCGGTGGATAACTGTTTCTGCACGCCGGTGCTGCAACGGCCGCTCGAGTTGGGCGCCGACCTGGTGATCCACTCCGCCACCAAGTATCTCGACGGCCAGGGCCGCGTGCTCGGCGGCGCCGTTTGCGGCCCCAAGGCGCCGATGGAGGAAGTGTTCAAGTTCCTGCGCACGGGCGGCCCGTCGCTCTCCCCCTTCAATGCCTGGGTGATTCTCAAGGGGCTCGAAACCCTGAAGATCCGCATGCAGGCGCAGTCGGCGAGCGCGCTGGAACTGGCGAAGCGGCTGGAAGCGCATCCGAAGGTGGCGCGCGTCTACTACCCGGGCTTGCCGTCGCATCCCCAGCACGCGCTGGCCATGCGGCAACAGGCCAGCGGCGGCGCCATCGTCGCTTTCGAGGTGAAGGGCGGCCGGGCCGAAGCCTGGCGCGTCGTCGATCATTGCCAGCTGCTGTCGATCACCGCCAATCTCGGCGACACCAAGACCACCATCACCCATCCGGCATCGACCACGCATGGCCGCATTAGCGCCGAGGCACGCGCCGAGGCGGGCATCGAGGAAAGCCTGTTGCGCATCGCCGTCGGCCTCGAAGCATTGGCTGACATCGAAGCCGACCTGAATCGTGGCCTCGCCACGCTCTGATAAAAGTCAGGCGTGGCGGCACGCCGGTGTTACACTGCGCGCCGCGCTGGCCCTTATCAGTCATTGCCGCGCGTCGCGATAAGACTTTCCTTTCCGCGCTTCATTCTCAAAGCGTTTCTGCCTCGACTGGTTCGTGCCGCGTTGCACGCAGGGCCGAATCGAGGAGCATTCCATGAAGTTCACCGAGCTCGGCCTGCGCGCCGAGATTCTGCGCGCCATCGCCGAGCAGGGCTACGACACGCCCACGCCCATCCAGGCCCAGGCCATTCCCGTCGTGCTCGAAGGCCGCGACCTGATGGCCGCCGCCCAGACCGGCACCGGCAAGACCGCGGGTTTCACCTTGCCCATCCTGCAACTCTTGTCCGCGCGCGATAGCGGGCTGTCGCTCAAGCGTTTCAAGCCGCGCTGCCTGGTGCTGGTGCCGACGCGCGAACTCGCCGTGCAGGTGCACGACAGCGTGCGCACCTACGGCAGGCACCTGCGCCTGAAGGCGACCGCCATCTACGGCGGCGTCGGCATGGGCGCGCAGCTGTCGGCGCTCAAGAGCGGTGTCGACATCATCGTCGCCACGCCGGGCCGCTTGCTCGACCACATCGAGCAGCGCAGCGCCGACCTCTCCGGCATCGAAATCCTGGTGCTCGACGAAGCCGACCGCATGCTCGACATGGGTTTCATCCGCGACATCCGCCGGATCATTGCCCTGTTGCCGAAGAAGAAGCAGAGCCTGCTGTTCTCGGCCACGTTCTCGGACGAGATTCGCGGCCTCGCCACCGGCCTGCTCAACGATCCCCTCGGGGTCGAGGTGGCGCGCCGCAATGCGCCCGCCGAACTGGTCAGTCAAACCGTGTACCACGTCGATCGCGAGCGCAAGCGCGACCTGCTCATCCAGCTGATCGACGATCACGGCTGGCATCAGGTGCTGGTGTTTACGCGCACCAAGCACGGTGCCGACGCGCTCTCCGACCGCCTGGCCAAGGCCGGCATCAAGAGTGCCGCCCTGCACGGCAACAAGAGCCAGAACCAGCGCCAGCGCGCGCTCGACGACTTCAAGCGCCTCAAGCTCAATGTGCTGGTCGCCACCGATATCGCCGCGCGTGGCATCGACATCGACGAACTGCCGCACGTGGTGAACTACGAACTGCCCAACGTGCCCGAGGACTACGTGCACCGCATCGGCCGCACCGGCCGCGCCGGCAGCTCGGGGCAGGCCGTGTCGCTGGTCTGCGTTGACGAACACAAGCTGCTGCGCGATATCGAGAGTCTGCTGAAGCGCGCCATCGAAAAGAAGGTGCAGCCGGGTTTCGAACCCGATCCGAGCATCAAGCCGCAGCCGATCCAGAAACCGCGCGGCAATGTCGCCAACGGCACCCAGGGCGCGCGCCAAAGTCAGCCGTCGCGACACGCCCCGTCGGCGCCGCGCGGCAAGCCTGGTGCCGGCCGGAACACCAACGGGCGCGCCAGCACCGCCGGCCATCACTCGGGGCAGCGGCACCGCTGAGGAGAGGCGCGTGGGCATGCAGGGGCTGGGCATCGCACACCTCCGGCAACGCCTGCGCGAACTCGGCGCCAAGCCGGAGCACGTCGAGCGCATCCTGCGCAACTGGACCGGCGCGCGACCGCTGGAAACCTGCGAGCCTGCCCACGCGCCACCGAAGGCGGTGCTCGGCGCGCTGCCACGGCTGACTTTCGAGCTGGATGCGCTGGCGCGCGTGCGTGGCGAACATCCGGGCGACGACGGTTCCGCGCGTCTGCTGGTCGAGCTTGCCGATGGTCAGACCGTCGAAAGCGTGCTGCTGCCGCGCGACGGCGTCTGCGTGTCGACGCAGGTCGGCTGCGCGGTGGGCTGCGCCTTCTGCATGACCGGCCGGAGCGGCCTGCTGCGGCAAATGACGAGCGGCGAGATCGTCGCGCAGGTGGTGTTGGCGCGCCGGTGCCGCGCCGTGAAGAAGGTCGTCTTCATGGGCATGGGCGAGCCGGCGCACAACATGGACAACGTGCTCGGAGCCATCGAGCTACTCGGCACCGCTGGCGGGATCGGCCACAAGAATCTCGTCTTCTCCACGGTCGGCGACCGCCGCGTCTTCGCGCGCCTGCCGCAAGGCCGCGTCAAGCCGGCGCTGGCGCTGTCGCTGCACAGCACGCGAGCCGACCTGCGCGCACAGCTGTTGCCGCGCGCGCCGCGCATCGACCCGGGCGAGCTCGTCGAACTGGCCGACGAGTATTGCCGTGCCACCGGCTACCCGATCCAGTACCAATGGACGCTGCTCGAAGGCGTGAACGACGGCGACGAGGAACTGGACGGCATCGTTCGTCTGCTCAAGGGCAAGTACGCGGTGATGAATCTGATTCCCTACAACGAGGTCGATGGCGCCGGCTTCAAGCGGCCGTCGGCGGAACGCGCGGCGGCAATGGCGCTGCATCTATATCGCCACGGCATTCTCGCCAAGCTGCGCCAGTCTGCCGGCCAGGACATCGCCGGCGGCTGCGGGCAGTTGCGGGCGCGGGCCGTGCTACCCGCGTTCAATCGTCAGCCAGCGGCAGCCACCTGAGTCGACTGCCAGCGCATTGCCTTGTGCACCCCAGTCGCCCAGCACCCAGCGCTCGCACGGGTGGCCGTCGACGATGTGGTCGTGTTGTGCTTGGCGATGTGTGTGGCCATGAATCATGCGGGTGACATCGCGTTCGCGGAAGGCGGCGGCGACGGCATCGGCGTTGGCATCCATGATCTCGTGGCTTTTGCCGCCCTTGGCCGTTTCGCTCTGCTCGCGCAGGCCTTCGATCTTGCGCTTGCGCTCGGCGAGCGGCAGGGCGAGCAGATCGCGCCGCCATTCCGCGGCGCGCAGCACCTTGCGCGCCGCCTGGTAGTCGAGGTCGTCGGTGCACAACGTGTCGCCGTGCAGCAGCAGCGTCGGCTGGCCGGCGAGGTCGAGGACGGTCTCGTCGTCGATCAAAGTCAGCCGTGACGCCACGCCGAATTGCGCCGCGATCAGGAAATCGCGATTGCCGGGCAGGAAGAACTTCGGCGTCGCCAGCGCGGCGAGCGCGTCGGCGATGCGGCGGTTGAACGGGTCGCCGAGATCATCGTCGCCGGCCCAGTAGTCGAACAGGTCGCCGAGGATGTAGAGCGCGCTGGCGTCGCGCGCCGGGCCGGCGAGCAAGCGCAGGAACAGTTCAACCGTTTCCGGCCTGCGCGCGCAAAGGTGCAGGTCGGAAACGAAGAGCGTCGTCACGCCTCAGCAGACCTCGGCGCGCTCGACCACCACATCCTCGGCCGGCACGTCCTGGTGGAAGCCGCCGCGGCCGGTCTTGACGCCCTTGATCTTGTCGACGACCTCCATGCCCTCGACCACCTTGCCGAACACGCAGTAACCCCAGCCGTCCTGGCCCGGATAATCGAGGAAGCCGTTGTCGGCGACGTTGATGAAGAACTGCGCGCTGGCGGAATGCGGGTCGGAGGTGCGCGCCATGGCGATGCTGCCGCGCGCGTTCTTCAGGCCGTTCTTCGCCTCGTTCTCCACCGGTTCGCGCGTCGGCTTCTGCTTCATGCCCGGCTCGAAACCGCCGCCCTGGATCATGAAGCCGTCGATGACGCGATGGAAGACGGTGTTGTCGTAATGCCCGGCTTCGACGTAGGCGACGAAGTTGGCGACGGTCTTCGGCGCCTTGTCGGCGTCGAGTTCGAGGGCGATGACGCCGTGGTTGGTGTGCAGCTTGATCATGTCGGTTCCTTGTGTCCTTATTTCTTTTCGGGCAGCAGCTTGACGGATTCGATGACCACCGCCATGGTTGGCACGTTCTGGTGGCCGCCGGCATTGCCGGTCGGCACCTTGGCGATCTTCTCGATGATATCCATGCCTTGCGTCACCTTGCCGAACACGGCGTAGCCCCAGCCGTCGCGGCCCGGGTAGTCGAGGAAGGTGTTGTGCTTCAGGTTGATGAAGAACTGCGCGCTGGCCGAATGCGGATTGGGCTTGCGCGCCATGGCGATGGTGCCGAGCTCGTTCTTCAGGCCGTTCTTCGCCTCGTTCTCGATCGGCGGCCGCGTCGCCTTTTCCCTCATGCCCGGATCGAAACCGCCGCCCTGGATCATGAAGTCGGGAATGACGCGGTGGAAGATCGTGCCGTTGTAGAAACCCTCGTTGACGTACTGGAGGAAATTGGCGACGGTCTTGGGTGCCTTGGCCTCGTCGAGTTCGACGACGATGGCGCCCAGGTTGGTTTTCATTTCCACCATCGGGTTGGCCGCCCAGGCGGGCAGCGAAAGCGCCAGCGATGCCGCCAGCACGAGCAGTTTCTTCATCAGCAATTCTCCGGTTGGGGTTTGCGCACGCGGCCGCGCCGCGGCTTCGGGACGACGGTTGAGGGGTGGTATATACTGCGCCGCCGCCCTTGCCGCCGATTAGGCGCCGATTCTACCAACAAGCTTCGCAACGCGGCGAACCCCCGCCAGGCTGTTCGCCCCACCATCCGCCATGCTCAAGCTCTACAACTCCCTCGCCCGCGAACTCCAGGACTTCCGCCCCATCGAACCCGGCCGGGTGCGCATGTATGTCTGTGGCATGACGGTGTATGACTACTGCCATCTCGGTCACGCGCGCGTCATGGTGGTGTTCGACATGGTCACGCGCTGGCTGCGCGCCTCCGGTTACGAAGTGACCTATGTCCGCAACATCACCGACATCGACGACAAGATCATCAAGCGCGCCGGCGAGAACGGCGAGTCGATCCGCGGCCTGACCGACCGCTATATCGCCGCGATGCACGAGGACGCCGCCGCGCTGGGTGTGCAGAAGCCCGACCACGAGCCGCGCGCCACCGACTACGTGGCGCCGATGCTCGACATGATCGGCCAGCTGGAGAGAAACGGCTACGCCTACCTCGCCGCCAACGCGGATGTCTGCTATGCCGTGCGCAAGTTCGCCGGCTACGGCAAGCTCTCGGGCAAGTCGCTCGATGACCTGCGCGCCGGCGAGCGCGTCGATGTCGCCGCCGGCAAGCACGATCCGCTCGACTTCGTGCTCTGGAAAGGCGCCAAGGAGGCCGAGCCCGACGAGGCCAAGTGGCAATCGCCCTGGGGTGCGGGTCGGCCGGGCTGGCACATCGAATGTTCGGCCATGAGCTCGCAATTGCTCGGCAATCACTTCGACATCCACGGCGGCGGCCAGGATCTCCAGTTCCCGCACCACGAGAACGAAATCGCGCAATCCGAGGGCGCGCATGGAAGTACCTTCGTCAATTACTGGATGCACAACGGCTTCGTGCGCGTCGACGACGAGAAGATGTCCAAGTCGCTGGGCAACTTCTTCACCATCCGCGAGGTGCTGAAGCAATACGACGCCGAGGTGGTGCGCTTCTTCATCCTGCGCGCGCACTACCGCAGCCCGCTCAACTATTCCGATGCGCACCTGGACGATGCCAAGAACGCGCTGACACGGCTCTATACCGCACTAAAGAGCTTCGACGGCGAAGCGACGGTGAATTGGAACGAGCCGCATGCGCAGCGCTTCCGCGCCGCGATGGACAACGACTTTGGCACGCCCGAGGCGGTGGCCGTGCTGTTCGATCTCGCCGGCGAAGTGAACAGGTTAGGCGATGTGAAACTCGCCGGGCAGCTCAAGGCGCTGGGCGGCGTGTTGGGACTGTTGCAGCGCAATGCCACTGAATTCCTGCAAGCCGCGCCCGAAAGCGGTCTGGCCAATGAAGCGATCGACGCCATGATCGCCGCCCGCACGGCCGCCAAGAAGGCCAGGAACTTCGCCGAGGCCGACCGCATCCGCGACGAACTCAAGACCGTCGGCATCGTGCTCGAAGACGGCCCTGGCGGCACCACCTGGCGGCGCGCGTAGTCGCTCACGGCGGCGTCCCGCCGCGGCTGACTTTGGCGAGGCCGGGGATCGTTGGCGCGATCACCATGAAAAAGCTTTTTCCGCTGGTGGAATTTCATGGTTTGGTTTCGGCTGGATCGCACTGAAACGTTTGCATGCCGCGCTGGCACCGGACGAGAGCTACTTCTGGGCCACCCATACCGGGGCCGAGCTGGATGCGTTGTTTGTCCGCGATGGACGCAGGCTGGGTGTCGAGATCAAGCGCGCCTATGCGCTCGCCGATCGCGTCCAGGTGTTGTCTTTCGGGCAGGCGCTCGGCTTGGCGTGATTACCGCAAGCGGCAGCGCATCAGTGGGTGGTCTTTGAAGTGATTGATTGAACTCCGCGGTTTTGGTTCGTGACCGGCGGGCCGGCGTTACTTGCCTTGGTAGCGCTCCGGCCGGTTCTTGACCAACTGGACGCGGTCGCCCTCGATCATGGGCGGCTGCTGCGCGAACTCGAAATTGCGCACCTGGCCGTTGTCCATGTTTACCGCCACCACGTACACCGTGTGCCGCTTGACGCGCTTTTCCACCTCGTGGCCGGCATAGGCGCCACCGGCGACGCCGCCGATGGTGGCGAGCGTCTTGCCCTTGCCGCCGCCGATCTGGTGGCCGAGCAGACCGCCGGCGACGCCACCGGCGACGGCACCGAGGCCAGTGCCCTTGCCTTCGCGGGTTTCCTGGCGAACCGAGCCGACGATGCCGCAATCGACCTTGCAGTCGTCGGCGACGGCGGCCAGGGGCAGGGCCAACGCCAGCAGCAGGCCTGAGATGATTCCGTTCATGCGCATGTCTCCCTCGGGATGATCCTGGATAGGGCGAGAGTGTGCCTCAAGGCATTCGTGCTTGGCAAATTTCGCCAGCAACGGGTAATGCCAAGGATGTATGATGACATCGTGAATACAAGGCGCTACCAGACCGGAACGGACCCCGGCCGCTAGGCGCCGGAGGAGGGGGACATGGCGAACGAAGCATCCGGCCGCACTGGCCAAGCGGGCTCGCTGCCCGAACTGATCGACCTGCTCTACGATGCCGCGACCGCGCCGGAGCGCTGGCGCCACTTTCTCGAGGCGGCCGCCGGGTATTTCGGCGCGTTCGGCGCCAATTTCATTCGCTACCATCCGCAACGGCCGGATCGTTCGCTGGCTTTGTTGGTCGGCTACGAAACGGTGCCGATTCAAGTGCGCGGCGAAGCGATGCGCGCGCTGATCATCTCCCGCGATGAAGACCCGAGATTGCGCTACAGCTTCGAACATCCGGGCAAGCCATTTCATTGTCGACAGATCATGACGACGCTCGAACTGCATGCGTCGTCCGCCTACCAGACCCTGCTGAAGCCGCATGGCGTCGAGTACAGCATGATGATCACCTTGCCCGAGGAAGCCGACGCCTTCGCCGGCCTGGGCCTGCAACGCCGCGACGCGGCCGGGTCGTTCGCCGATGCCGATGTCGCCGACCTCGGCGAATTGGTGCCGCACTTGCGGCGGGTGCTGGCCATCCAGGATCGGCTCGAACACCTCGACGGCCGCCGCCGCGATACCTACGCCGTGCTGGAGTCGCTGCCGACCGGCATCCTCATTCTCGCCGCCGACGGCATGATCGAGTTCGCCAACGCCGCCGCGCGCGACCTACTGGATCGTTGCGACGGTCTGAGCGCCGAGCAAGGCGCCTTGCGCGCATATCGCCGCAGTGGCCTCGATCTGCTCGAACCGGTTCTGCGCGAAGTGATGGCGAGCGGCGAGTACCGGGCCATGGCCGTCGAGCGTCCGTCCGGCCGCCCGGCCTTTCGCTGTTTGCTGAGCCGCTTGTGGCGCGATGTCGGCGACGGCCTGCCGAATCTGCTGGCGAGTCCGCGCATCGCCTGCTACGTCACCGATCCCGACCGCGCGCTGGAGGCGCCGGCCGAACTGCTACAGCGCCTGTTCGGCCTCACGCCCGGCGAGGCGCGGCTGGTCGAGGCCATCGTCTCGGGAAGTTCGCTGGCCGAGGCCGCCGAGTCGCTCGGCATCCGCGAGTCGACCGCCCGCGACCGGCTCAAGGGCGTGTTCCGCAAGACGGCAACAGGCAGCCAGGGGGCGGCTCCCGGGCAGCCGGGCCCGGCCCCCCTGCGCCGCCGCGGTGTTGCGGTTGGGGGGGCCCCCGGGGGGGGGGGGGGGGGGGGGGGGGGGCGTGCCGCCGCCGCTGACTTTGGGCGACTAGGCGAGACGCCGGCGCGCGCGTTGGTTCGACGATGTGCGTAGGCCGAGCAGCAGCAGACTGCCGGCCAGGAGCGCGATGCTGGCCGGTTCGGGCACTTCCGCGGTAATGGGGGTCATGGTGCCGCTGAACCTCCCGTCGCTGGCGAACGTGAGGTAGGTTATGAAGGCCGTCGCATCCGTCGGATCGATGCCGGCGTCCGGTTCGATGCCCAGAATACGGAAGCGGTCCACGCCATTGCCGGAGAAGAAATGTTGTTGACCGGCGGCCAGCACGGCGTTCTTGACCCAGTCGTTGCCGTCGAACAGGTAAAGATCGAACAAGCCGTCGCCGATGTCGGGCAGCATCACGCTCGCGAACAACGGATCGCCATCGCCGATCTGGTAATCGTAGCCCACCGCGACGACCGGGTCGAGCGCGATGGTTTGGCCGGCAACGACCGGTACGTCTTTATACTTGTACACACCATCCGGGCCGACACTGGGCAGGAAGACCGCAACTTGGCCGTTGCCAATGGCGTCGACTGGCGTGAATTCAAAGAAGCTGCGCGAGCGCCCCTTGACTGCGCCCGCTACGGTACGCACGTCGGCCATGACGGCGATTTCGTACTTGACGCCCTGAGCCAGCAAATTAACGGGAACCGTGTAGCTGGTTGTGTTGGCCGCCACACTGATGTTATGCACGAGAGTCGCGGCGATGATTCGACCATTCGATTCGGTATCGATGCGTCGGATTTGAATCGCCATGGCGGTCGGTGTGGTACCCGCGGTGGGTAAATCCCAGCTGATGGTCGGTGTCAGTCCGGCCGTCAGGTTCATGCCGGTGACGAAACCAGGCATCGCCGTGCTGTCGTAATCTGGCGCGGTGTAGTTCAGGGTGTCGGCACCATTGGTCACGCGGACGAAAAACGGCGTGGTATCGAAACTGGCGAGATTGGCGACGACGAAAGGGTTGGGCGGGATGTTGGGATTTGTCGACGCGAACGGTTGCGCGTAAGTGTACTCATTGAGGCCACCGCCTCTGCCGGAACTGATCCCGATGAAACCAAGATTGAAATACTGACCGCCAAATGTATCGTGAGTGAAACTGACATTTGTCGCGGCGCCGATGCCGGTGTTGTCGGAATCCGGCGAGGGCGTGACGAAGCTCGAAAGCCGAATGAGATCGGTGTTGGCGCCGAAGAAGAAGCGGCTGTTGCCGATGCGGTCGTTGTAGACCATCGTTCTTGTGACATCGACGGTGGCGGCAGCAGCCGGTAGGGTGTGTAGCGCCAGCAGAACAAGCGCCGGGACGATGGCGCGGGCGGTGATGTTACTGAGCTTCATGACGAACTTCCTCCGTTGAGTTGTTGGGATGGCTGTTTTTGCCTACTGCGTGCCGCTGGCGATTTCCTGAATCCAGCGGGTAATCTCTTCGCGCGACGCCGATGGCGCGCCGAGATGGTCGGCATTGGGTTCGTAAAGGCGAGTCCGAGGATGTTTCGGCAGTGTGTCAAACAATGACTGCTTGGCTTTCAGCAAGCCCGGATGATCGTTGGTGGGAACGACGAACAAAACCGGCGTCTGTGCCGACATCTTCTTGATCGCCGTCGCGATCGTCATGGCGCCGTCCGGGTCGAACCATGTTAGATAGATGTCGGGCTTCACGATGATGGGATAGGTACCCTTGGCACCCTCGAAGTCCAGCAGTCTGGCTTTCTCCGACGTCTTGCCGGCAACGACGAGTTGACGCGCTGTTTCGACCGATTCGGCGAGCTTCTGGCGAGTCAGCGGTCCGTCGGCATAGCCGCCGGGTGCGATGGCGATCGCGCCGTCCACCGAGTTACGACCCGCGAAGTAGAGCGCGAACATGCCACCCTGACTATGGCCGGCGACAAAAAGTTTTTTCGCGCCCTTGGCTCGTAGTGTTTCCAGCGCGGCGCTGAGTTCCGCTTCGGCAGCGGCAACATCGACGTCATAGTCCCTGCGTCCGGACCAAGGCATTTCAAGGTTGGCAACGAAAAAGTGCCTTTCAGCCAGAAAAGTCTCAAGTTCCGCGACGTGCCGTGTCGGCAGGCCACCCTTGCCGTGCATGATGGCGACCCCGATCGTCGTCGAGGCGGCGCTCTCCCCGCCGGCTACCGCCACCCTCAGGGTGCCCACCACGGCGAAGATACCGATGGCTATCGCGAGTAGCGTGGTGCGAACCTCGATTGTCATCGTCTCCCCCCATTTTTTCCGCTTCGCAAGTGCGGGTCTTGCGACATCAAGCAGACATCATGCCATTGGGTTGTGAGCCCATTGATATCAACGGCTTGTGAAGCATGCGCGCGTCAGGGCAGGGAATGCGGAGATCGATATGTCAAATCCATCGTCACCCCCGTTTGAGGGGATTGCGAGCCGCCTGCCGCGCTGTTCCGGGTGCTCACGACGACGCGGCGGCGTGAAGCCGGTGTGGGTAAGCCGTGAGTGTTGCTCGTTTGGCGGTTCGATCCGAGTTGCCGGCGGCAACAATCAAGCGCCAGTTGGCCCCCGGAACAGGCTCAGTGCCCTTTCCAGCACGGCGCGGTCGGCGATGTCCTTGTCCCTGAGCGTTTGCTTGGTGCGCAGGAGTCCTTCCAGGTTGATAGTGCGGATCGGCAGACCGTCGAGATCGATGGTTTCGGCGAACCGCGACAGCGTTTCGTAGGTCTCGCCGCAGGCATTGAGCATGATGTTGACCACGAAGGCATCGGCGACCCGGATGTTTTCTCCTTCCGCAAACTAGGCGGGATCGATGTCCTTGGCCGGCTGTAGGCCGCCGTCATGATCGTTGCTTGGCGATTATCGCCATGCCGGCGGCGATGCTGGCAAGCTCTTCGCGACCGGATGCTTCGTCGGACCGAAAGCGGTAAATACCCTTGCGGATGAATGTCTGGTCGCCGGTCGGCAAACGGTGGATTTCGTCGTTGAAACGGGCGCCTTCGACGAGCAGGTCCGCCGATGCGGAAAAGACGATTGGACGTTCCTTGCGGCGCCCGACTGTGCGCATGTTCAGATTTCCCGTGAAGCCAATTCCGGTCGCATGCTAGCGAGGCCCCGCCACGCCGTCAACGCGCCCGATCGGCGCCCCGCCGCGCCTGACTTTGGCCGGCGGCGTCAGCCGCCGAAGAAGTCCCTGACCTTGTCCATCCAGCCCTGGGCCTTGGGGTTGTGCTTGGCCGAGTTGCTGCGGCTGAGATCGTCGAACTCGCGCAGCAGCTCCCTTTGGCGCTCGGTGAGGCTGACCGGCGTTTCGACGACGACGTGGCAGAGCAGGTCGCCGTGGCCGATCGAACGGACGCCCTTGATGCCCTTGCCGCGCAAGCGGAACACCCGGCCGGTTTGGGTTTCGGCGGGCACCTTGAGCTTGGCGACGCCGTCGAGCGTGGGAATTTCGATTTCGCCGCCCAGCGCCGCCGTGGTGAAGCTCACCGGCATCTCGCAATGCAGGTCGTCGTGGTCGCGCTGGAATACGGTGTGCGGCTTGAGGTGCACCTGCACATAGAGGTCGCCCGCCGGGCCGCCGTTGACGCCGGGTTCGCCCTCGCCGGACAGGCGGATGCGGTCGCCCTCGTCGATGCCGGCGGGGATTTTTACCCACAGCGGCTTTTGGTGCTTTACGCGGGCGGCGCCCGGGGAGGGGGTTGAGGGGTCGGGGGTGGTGAGG
>OEIV010000532.1_pt1 | contig 20374 bp, 17 predicted proteins | sample 1539231 | NCBI WGS metagenome assembly OEIV01 (sample SAMN03794762, study PRJEB22550) | activated sludge metagenome | feature: wastewater treatment plant; material: activated sludge; isolation source: Wastewater treatment plant of a petroleum refinery complex | place: Argentina: Buenos Aires ...
TAATAAACCGGCAAACAAAAGGCCCAATAAGCCGGCATCTACCCCTGAATGAAAGCCTGTGCCAAAAATCTTAATAGCAATCCACAGCCCAAACGTATTGAGCAGCCAACGAACCAGAAACACACCAAATTGATATTTCATATACTTCTCTTTATTATAGCATGCACTACCAGCTTACCGAGAGCTTTCTACTTAAGTTTTCATGCTTATTGGCAGTGATTAAAATATCATCTTCAATACGAACACCTATCGATTCTTCGGGTATGTAAATACCCGGCTCCACCGTCAGTACCATATTCGGCAAAAAATACTTCGGCGCCCCTAGACTATCATGAACATCAACCCCCAAGCCATGACTAATTGCATGAGGAAAATAACGCCTTAATGAATCACTGTCATGCTGTAAGCCTAAGCTCTTTAATGCCTCTTTCATGATATCGTCAACCTCTTGTTGATATTCTATGACAGAAAGACCCGGGCGCAACAACTCAATGGCTCTAGTGTGTGCGCCCTGAACGGCTTCATGTATTTGTTTCTGGCGTACTGTAACTGTACCATATGCATAAGTCCTAGTAATATCAGCTGCGTAGCCGCCAACCCTAGCCCCTACGTCCATTAACACTAGGCTGGGCTTTTTTAAACGTGAGTTATTGGCTACATAATGCAGCGTGCAGGCATTTAGACCGCTCGCAATTATCGGGTCGTAAGCATGTCCTTTTGTACCAAGTCGTCGAAAATCATAGTCAAACTCAGCCGCTATTTCATACTCGTACTTAAACGTATCGAGCTTTTGTCTTACTGTATCGAATGATGCACATGTCTGCGTGACAGCTTTTTTTATTGCGACCAGTTCTTCGGGCTGTTTAATAGCTCGCATACCGCTCAGCTCTTTATCGGCATCACGTAAGTGTGTGAAAGTTCGCTGCAACTTTTGACGCAGCGCTGCAATACTTGGGTTTAAGGTAAAACCATAGCGATTTGCATGCATCGGCTGACCGATAGTGTGAACTACACTGTGTTTACGAGAAAGTTGACGCAGTAATTCTACGCCTTCGTCAGCGTCCACTACACGATCAACACCACTAATATCTTTTGCATCACTGTAAGAAAGCGATCCATCAAATAAGGAATGAACAGAGTCAATTTTTGGTGCAATCAGCCATGAATTGCCAGTTGAGCCATCAAGAACCAATATCCAGTCCGCGTATTCAATTCCCGTCAAATACCAAAAATTTGGTTCCTGTTCGAACATTGCAGCCATGTCGCTCATACGCTGCATCTTTGTATATGCCGAAATAACAAGTAGCCCACCAGAAAGCTTTTCTGCTATTGCCGTCCGATTATTGATAAAGAATGACTGTTTCATATACTTATACCAGATTTACTTTGATCAATTAGGACAAAGTTCGTGACTACTCTCGTTCGAGTCCACTTTTTGTATCTCGCTATCTGAAGAGCTAACTATATACCTAATGTCTGTAAACTTCTTACTTCTAGCAACGATACAGTATACGTAAGCATTATTAAACACTTCAAGCTCTACATTACCACTTCTCTGGCCCATAACTGTCTCGACATTAACCGCGTATGAACCATTGAAGTTTTTATAGTTACGATAGCCATTCAGTGCCGCGTGAAGTTCTGAACGAACTTGGTCCTCGGCAGCTCGTCGCTGCCATGAGCTATACCCAACCACCGTAATGCCTAAAATAATCCCAAGAATAACTAATACCGCCATAATTTCTATCAATGTAAAACCTCGGTTACGTGATATAGCGGTATTGTTCATAGGACAATAATAGCATACTGCTTGTGCTACTGAATAGCTTGCACTATTCTTGACGCCTTATCGCTTCCGACAATATTCGCAACCTCTTCTTCAGATACATTTTTTAGTGCTCGCATGCTTCCAAATGTTCTTAAAAGCTTTTTCCGAGTAGCTGGGCCGATGCCTGGGATATCTTCTAGTATACTCCTTGTCGAATTAGTACGCTTTAGTGCTGTATGATAACTAACAGCAAATCTATGCGATTCGTCGCGTAGTCGTTGCAGAAGTTTAGTGACATCACTATATTCAGCGACTACCTCGCTGCCACGAAGGTTTTTTGAATGTGAGCCTGCATTCTGCTGACCGCTATGTAAATTAAGTGTCAGATATTTTTCATCTTCGTACACAGCTACACCGATTTTATTTTTTACAATCTCTTTAGTTATATCGGTTGCGACATGCGAACCACTTTTTGCCAATAAAATCTCTTCATCGCGCTTCATAATACTAAAAACTGGGATTTGTATATTACGATTGCGCATTGCCTTTATCGCCGATTCGAGCTGTGCTTTACCGCCATCGATAATAATAAGATCGGGCACTCCCCATGATTTATTCTTGTCCGAGAATCGTCTAAAAATTGCTTCATATATACTACCCGCATCGTCGTTGCGCTGCTTAGTCATTTTAAATTTTCGATACTCAGAACGATCACTAACACCGTTCGCAAACACTACCATACTTGCTACCACGTTCATGCCACCATGATGTGAAACATCATAGCCTTCAATTCTCCGTAATGGTCTTTTTATGCCTAATATTTTACCCAGGTCTGAAAGAGCTCTGTCTTTTGAAATATCCAAAAATTCACGATCACCAAACATAACTCTACGCTGCAGTTCATTCATGTAGTGCAACCTGTTGCGTAACTTTGCTGCCATTTCAAAATCTTGAACTGCAGCCGATCGCTTCATGTCCTTCTCTAACTCATCCATAAGCACCTTGCGGTGTCCCCTTATGTAACTTGAGAGCTTTTTTAAATTCAACTTATATGTAGCCGAGCCTTCATGAACATCTGGGTTAAGACCGATCTGTGCCTCTAATTTTGAGCCTTTTTTGTCATAAGGTTTTACAAAATAAGGGTACACCTTACGCAAATAACGTAAAGCTTTTTTTAAAGCTAGGCCATTATAAAATGGTCCAAAATATTCAGCGCCATCATCACCTGGGTTGCGTGTAAATGTTACCGTTGGCCATTCACTTTTCATATCAATTCGTACAAAATTCTGACTTTTGTCGTCGCGTAAAAGTACGTTGTATCGTGGCATATAACGTTTTATCATTTCACTCTCTAGAAACAACGCGTCAATCTCGCTTTCTGTTTCTAGCCAATCAGTGTCGTATATTTCATTTGTCAGCGCCATTGTTTTTGCATCAAATAGTTTAGTATTTTGGAAATATTGCCGCACACGATTTCTTAGCACCGCAGCCTTACCAACATAAATCACTTCGCCATTTTTTGCCTTATGGAAATACACTCCCGATCTACGGGGTAGCTGTTTGAGTTTTTCTTCAAGTCCTTTATTCATAACACTCTTTAATTATAGTATGAAAACTAATAGTCGGGCTACCGCCATAGCCGTGACAAGCAAATAGTATTGCCGTCACTACTATTTTTTTGCATTTCTTGGCATCGGCCCTAATATCGGCCAACACTATGCACGTATAGACTATTCGCAGCGAGTTACTGCTTTAGCTCACCAAACCCAACAAGACCTTTAGCCCCCAAGGAAAGCTTATCATAACGAATTTTCATTTCACCTTTTTCGCCTTCATTGCCACCAATGGTTATCAGTGTATCATTTTTTACTCCTAACACCATAGCAACATGCTCATTATTATTACCGTCCGGTGTTATTCCGTAATAAAACGCTACATCGCCCGGTTTTGGAGTATAGCCATCAACAAAATGATAAGCATTAGAACTAGCAAAATAATCACGCAAAGTAGCGACGCCAGGAATCCGCCAATAGCCTGTATTCTTGTGAACAAATGGCGCTCCTGCCTCATTGCGTATCCAACTAATAAAATTAGCGCACCATGGCTCATTGAAGCCTTCGCTATATTTCTTTACATAATCATCACCAGTCGTAGCACCATGCACATACTCTTTTCGTGCAACGGACAATAGATTCTTCTGTGTCTGTGTTAAAGTAGAGGTGTCCAGGACAGGAAATGCTACGCGGGTTTCTTTTGTAAGGTCTCTCTTCAACACAGCAGGCTGTTTAGCTACGACGTCGTTAGGAGAGATGGATCTTACAAGTGCTTGCAGTATACTGCCAATCACCAAGACGCAGGCTACCGCAAAAAATGGTCGCAAAATTATCTTTCTTGAAGATACCGCATCGACAGAGTGTCGATCGTGACGACGTCTCGAATAACTATTTGGGTAATTGTACTGTTTATGCATCTTTTTGTTTTATTTAGGTGATACAGGCTATTATACCATTCCTGTTATTTTTTTTGACGCCACAGTTTCGAAGGCCACCACATCGGTTTACCAATCTCAAGCGTGAGCGCCGGTACAAGCAACGAACGCACAACAAGTGTGTCGAGCAACACGCCAAACGCCACGATAAATGAAATCTGAGCTAAGAACAAAATCGGTATGACGTTTAATGCTGCAAAAGTTGCTGCCAAAACAATTCCCGCACTAGTTATAACACCCCCTGTTACCACCAAAGCCTTTATGGTGCCGTTTTGAACACCCAGCCTACCTGTCTCTTCGCGCACACGTGTCATTAAAAAGATATTGTAATCTATGCCAAGTGCCACTAAGAATACGAAACCATAGATAATTACTGCTGGGTCAGCGCCTGCAAAATGCCAAACATGGTTGAATAATAATGCCGAGATGCCTAGAGTTGCACCAAACGATAGTACGGTTGTAGCGAGCAGCACTAGCGGTGCTACGATAGAACGCAACAGCAACATCAGTACTATTGTAATTGCACCTAAAATCAGCGGGATTATTATCATCAAATCGTGTTTCGAGGCTGCATTGGTGTCTTGCTGTACAGCGCTAACTCCACCAAATGATGCATCTATACCGTGTCGTTTTGAGTCTTCACGAAGTGCTGTGATTGTCTGACGAGCCTCCAGAGAACTTGGTACGTGAGTAAGCGTGACCTGTAACGCAACCTTGCCATCCACCACCCTTGCTTGAATATCCTTAAATGGATTTGCTTTTTCTGCCAATTCATCTACTGACGGCACACTACTAATCGCCTGCTCATAGGCAGCATCAATCGCAAATTGCGGCATCCCTACCATTTGATCATTAATTTTAGTGCGGATATCATCAAGCTTCTTTGCTCTTTCTTTTTCTATCTCTTCACGAATATTGTTGTTGATTTCTGATGCATACCTACCTAGAGGTTTTACAGGCTTTTCTTTGTCGCTCGTCGTTACGCTCACCGAATCTACACCGGTATTACTTTCAAGTACTTTCAACATAGCATCAACTTGATTTTCTGGGACCAGGACAATAGCAGGCGAGCCAGCTCCTTGTGCAAAATGACGATTTACCATCGCTTGCCCGTCTCGTGCTTCAGACTCTCCGAGTATTAAATTTTCTTGTGATACACCTTCAGCCTTTAACTGAGGAACCGCAAAGCATGCCAGAACCAATAGCACAAGTGTCCCTATCCATAGTCTTCGTGGATGCCTGCGAACTAACTGGCCAACTTTGTACCATGTTGGATGATTAGCCTTGTAGTGTATAGTATTTTTCTTGCTAATATACTTTGGTTTACGCGGCCAAAATGCCGTACGGCCAAAAATTAGTAGTGCTGCAGGCAAGAACGTGAGCGCTACCAATACTGAAAATACTATACCAATACTACCAACGGGGCCTAAGGCTTTATTAGACCCGAGGTCTGAAGCCAACAAGCACAGGAGCCCCAATGACACCGTGCCACCCGCAGCTAAAATTGGCTCAAACGACGCTTTCCATGCAGCCTTTGTAGCTACTATCACACTAGTGTGTTCAGTAAGCTCCTCGCGATAGCGTGCTATATAAAGTAAAGAATAATCTGTCGCTGCCCCAATTACTAGTATAAACAGGATGCCTTGCACTTGGCCATTTAGCTGTACATACCCTGCGTTTGCCAAGTGCCAAACTACCAAAATTGCTGTTGCTAATGCCGCCATAGCACCTATTAGAGTTATGAAAGGCAGTATGGGCGATCGATATACGATAAGCAAAATTATAAATACAACGGCAAGCGCAACAATGAGTAGCGTACCATCGATACCTGCGAATGCCTTGTTGAGATCACGCGAAAACATCGCAGGCCCAGTAAATTTATAGTCCAGGCTAGGTTTTATGGCCGCTAAAGCCTCTTGCAGTTTTGGAACATCTTTTTTCATATCGGCATCGCTGCTAAGTGGTACTACCAAAATTGCTGCTTTTTTATTTTCGGAAAAACGTGGAGCGCCAATTTCTCCGTCTACAACACCTGCGGCCTGCAAGGCTTCTCTTGCCCTATCAACATCAGACCTATCTTCTTCGCTAAGCTCATTTTTTGACTCAAAAACTACAATCGCAGGGATAGTTGAACTATTCTGAAATTCTTCAAATTGTTTTCGTACATGAGTCGATTCAGCATTGTCGGGCAAGAATGTACTTAGGTCATTGCTAGAAACTTGCTCAATTTTTCCAAAATATGGACCACCGAAACCAGCACCCAAAAGCCACAGAGTAATTATGAGTAATGGCAAGCCGATACGAAAAAATCTTGTTAATTTATTTTTTTTCATCATTCAATATATACTATACGGTAATTAACTAGTCTATACTAGATACATGAGCATAACACCACTCCACGAACTGCTATCGCTAAAAAATAAAACTGTACTTATTACAGGTGCGGCACAAGGCATAGGGCTGGCTATTGCCGTACGCTATGCTGAAGCAGGTGCTAACTTACAGCTTATCGACGTTAACAAATCTGCACTTGCTGCTACAAAGAAAGATCTTGAAAAATCGTACAAGGTGAATGTACAAACGTATGTGGTAGATTTAGGGAACTCACAGGAGATTATGACATTCTGGGACAATCTTCATAAGGAGCCCGATATTCTCATTAACAATGCAGGGATTTTTTGGCCAAAAAAACTAACCTCTATAGATAATGCAAGCTATGACAAGATTATGGACATAAACACACGCGCTGTTATTGTGATGTGCCGCGAAATGATTGCACGTCGTAGCACGCCTGGAGTAATAATTAATATTTCATCTATTGAGTCGGTAAAAGCAATGACCTACGACATGCTGTTGTACGGTGCGAGTAAAGCTGCTGTAACAGCCATAGGACGCGCTATCGTAAAGGATTATGGTAAAAAAGGCTGGAAAGTAAATACAATTTTGCCAGGCGGCGTTGCTACGCCGGGTGGTGGTGCTATGGCGAAAATAGCATTGAGGAATTTTGACTTTTCAATTATTTCTACTGGAATAAAGTTCGCTATGCGTATGCCCACTAAGGGCATCGGTAAACCTGATGACATTGCCCGTACAGCACTATGGCTGGGTACACCTGCAAGCAATTATACAAATGGCTCTGAAATAGTAGTTGATGGTGGGTTTTTAGCTGTTTAGCTCTGTGGTTAAAGATTCGGTACAACCAGTTTTTGTATTTAATGCAACATGATGACGTCAATATTCCTGTATGCTTATATTTTCATAGATTAGCGACTCTATTCGTATTGAAATCCAGCTATCTTTTGTAGGTTATTTGATTTATAGTTGGCTTTTTAATAGAAAAATCTCCAGCATCTACCCTATAATAAACTGATAATAGTTCCGATAAATACTCGTAAATCTCTACTACATCTTCAAGTACCTCTTTTTTTGCCACACCTTTTTTCAGCGCCGCAATTGTCATCCAACGAATGTCCTCTGACTCACCTTTGCTCATTGAGTGTTGCGGTACGGTTTCCGCAACAAACCCATAACAAAGGTCTGAATGAAAATGGTTACTTCCCGCAAGATGAGTATTGATACTAAATGGAACAGGATGTGTTACCGTACTTTTAGCTTGAACAATCTTTTTTACTGGCTGTAGTAATTGAAGCTCTTCTAGTCTATAGCCACTTTCTTCTTCTAGTTCGTGCATCATTGCCTGCCATGGTGTTTCGTCTAGTTCAATATGGCCGCCAATCTGCATATAAATATCAATTTTCTTATGATAATGGACCATGCACCTCCACTCGTTATTCTCCCTACGCAAAATATATGCACTAACTGTCATGTCATGCTGGTTCGCTTTGGTGTGAATATGCGGCATTATTTTATCGCTATTATCTTAGCTTTGTGCTTTTCTTGACACTCTTTCGTATGAAATAACAAGTCTGGATTATGCTTACATTTTTTGCATATTAACACCAGGTCATTGCACTCCATGTGAGCACAGTTCTCAAAATTACTAGTTTTACCTTTACAGTGAGTACATTCCCCGATTACTTTTGTGTGGTCACTAAAATCAACCGTCATACGCTTATCAAACACGCGTAAGCTACCCTCCCACAAACCATCGTCTCCGTACTTTTCGCCATATTTCACAATTCCACCGTCTATCTGGTATACGTCGGTAAATCCGCGTTTTTTCATCATGGCACTAATTACCTCACAACGAATCCCACCTGTACAATAGCTGATAACCTTCTTGTCTTTGATGTCATTGTATTTATCACTTTCAAGCTCGGCAATAAAATCTCTAGAGGTATTAGTATTGGGTACTACGGCATTTCTGAATTTACCAATTTTAGCTTCGTGTGCGTTGCGACCATCGAAAAACACCACATCATCACCATACTTTTCGACCATCTCATGTACCTGCTCCGGCTTTAGATGCCTGCCACCACCAACCACACCTTTTTCATCGACTTCGAATTCGTCATCACTATTTTTAAACCCAACTAACTCACGGCGTGTTTTTACACTCATACGTGGAAAATCCTCACGCGCTCCATCACTCCACTTAAAGACAGTGTCTTTAAAGCCCGTAAGCTTTCTAGTTTCTTTAATATCCTTCTTTAAATCATCCACCTCACCGCCCACAGTACCGTTCATGCCATGCCGGCTCACTAATATGCGTCCGTGTAAATTTAGGCTATCGCAAAGTGTCTTTTGCCATAGTTTTACCGCCTCAATGTCGGCTAAAGGCGTAAATTTATAGTAAAGAAGAATTTTTTGCATATCTTTATTTTACCACTTTAATATTAGATATTATAGTATCAAAAAGAGTCCTACGTATGGTGCAAACCAATAACTTTACTAAAAACGGAGAGTAATGGTGGACTAGGCCTGTGCTGCAAGTCGCTTGCGAGCAGCAACTACGATAACAATACTCAATAAACTATACATTACACCTGCCGTGCACACGTACAACACACTATAGCCAAAGATAATAAGTGCTACGCCCGACACCAAGGTTCCCCCGATTAGACCATAACTAAGATTTAATATCCTTTGACTTGGTCGCGCCAACACAATCCCTACCACGGCAAGGCTAGTTAGGGCTATAACAATGTGTAAAGCTAACATAATAGTAGTATAAACCATAAGCAGGTCAATCGCAACTTATCAGTACGATGTATATTTAATATCATGGAAGACATGCTCTTGCAATTCGCGTTCAGGCCTAGTATACTTAAGGCACTATGAACTATTATTATATAGTTCCTCTATTCGTAGATGTTTGGACGACCAAACCAATAGCGATATCTTGTAAAAATTATTTAAGCTAAACTACTGAAAGGTTCATTTTGAAGAAAAAAAATAAACAACAATCTTTAGTTCGTGCAGTCGTACGAGAGTACAACACGCATATAAAGAGAGAGTGGCGCATGGCGTCTATTATCTTCTCGTGCGTGATTATAGGCACGATACTTATCTTTTACGTTCCACCACTTGTTATCGCCGCAATTATTCAGCAGGAAGAAACAGTTACACTAGAAAACGGTATTTGGTATTTAGCCGCTTTCAGTGGTGCTTGGCTAATAGGTGAATTATTATGGCGTGTTGCATTTTACTTTTTAGCACGTTTTGAAGTGAAGGCTCTTGAACGTCTGTATATATATACGTTTAGCGTACTACTATACAAAGATACATCTTTTTATAAAGATAGATTTGCCGGCAGTATCACAAAGAATACACTTGCATTCGCACGACGCTTCGAAGGCTATTTTGATACACTGACGCTTGGTATCGCATCACAGGTCGGGCCAATAATCTTTGGACTAGTTGTCCTTACATTTATATCTCCCTTGCTTTCCCTAACCTTACTGGTTCTGCTGTCTATAGCCTTCCTTCTAATAAAGCCGCGGGTACTTCACCGTTCCAAGTTAGTAAAAAATCGTGAAGACCAGCACGCGGCAATGTCAGGCCACATTTCCGATACTGTAAGTAATATAGCGACTGTTCAGTCTTTTGGTGCAGAGAAGATTGAAGAGCAGGTACACCGAAGACAAACAAATAAATACGTTGCAGTCGCACAAGAATCATGGGATTACCATAACATACGCATAGACATGCTAATCGCACCATTTTATATCGCAGCAAATGCGATTGCGCTCGCTATTGTATTGGCGAGTGGCGTCGATGCTACTACAAAAGCTGCGCTTTTTATTGCATTCAATTATTTCATGAATATTTCACGGTTTTTATGGAATTTTAATGACATATATCGACGCTTGGAAGACGTACTGACTGATGGTGCATTATTTATGGAATACGCTACTATTCCAATAAAAGTAGTTGATGCAACGAATGCAAAAAAACTAAACGTGCACAATGGTCATATTTCATTTAGCGACATGTCCTTCGCGCACGAAGATGAAGAAAGGAATTTACTTTTTAGCAATTTTTCGTTAGATATTAAGCCTGGCCAACGCATTGGATTAGTCGGTCACTCTGGCGCCGGGAAAAGTACTCTGGTTAACTTACTACTTCGATTCTCGGACGTTAGTCATGGCAGTATTGAAATTGACGGTGATAACATTCGCAGTATAACGCAAGAAAGTCTACGTAAATCAATCGCTTATGTACCACAAGAGCCGGGACTGTTTCACAGAAGTTTGCGCGAAAATATAGCCTACGGTAAACCAGATGCAAGTGAAGAAGCAATTATTCGTGCCGCAAAACTTGCTAATGCGTGGGAGTTCATAGATAAACTACCAGATAGACTAGACACTATGGTTGGAGAACGTGGCGTAAAGCTCAGTGGCGGACAGCGTCAACGTATTGCAATCGCCCGGGCAATACTAAAAGACGCACCAATATTAGTACTCGATGAAGCAACGAGTGCACTTGATAGCGAGAGCGAGGTATATATCCAAAAAGCACTTGCTGAGCTTATGAAAGACCGCACTAGTGTGGTCATTGCTCATCGGCTAAGTACAATTGCAAAACTTGATCGGATTGTCGTCCTACAGGATGGTAAAATTATCGAAGATGGACCCCACCAAGAACTTCTAGCCCAAAACGGCGTCTATGCATCGTTATGGAATCACCAAAGTGGAGGTTTTATAGAAGAATAGTGAGCCCACAGGACACTTCATACCATTTTCTATATCGAGAAAGATAAATATAAGCTCACTATAGACCAGCCGGATTCTAGGAGTCAGTTTCCTGATCTTCAGCATCTGTTTCTGGAGGTGTCTGACCTTCTGTTTCAACTTCACTTACGTCTTCGGCATCGCCTGCGGCAGCTTCATTAGCAGCCTGCAAAGCAGCAGGCTCCCATACACTTGCAACCATCGTATGGAGAACTGTTGGCTTTTCTTCGCCCTCTTCGGCCACATGGCCATCATCATGCTCAGCAAATTCTACCCCTTCTGGTATTTTTGCATCACCCAGTGTAACCTTTTCACCAACCTCTTTTAGGTCTGTTACTGATATATCGATCGTCTCAGGAAGGTCCATCGGAAGTGCCTTAACTTCCACCTTATCGAGTACCTGCAGTATAACAAATCCTGCTTTCTCGGCTTCACTCTCGCCCTCACCCGTTAATCGTACCGGAACTTCGGCAGTCACTGGATCGCTTGCTTTTACAGCATGGAATGAAATATGACGTACCGTACCTTTTGCAGGGTCGATATCAACATCCTTAATCATGGCAATCTCTTTTTTTGCACCTATAGTAAGGTAAACAGGAGTGTGACTGCCTGCCCTACGGTAGGCCTTTTCAAATACGTTAACAGCAATCTGAACACTCGTCGGTTCGACTGATGCACCGTATACAACTCCAGGTACGAGTCCTTCCTTGCGAAGGCTTGCAACCTTCTTGCCATGAACTTCGCGCTTGTCTAATTTCAAGATTATTTTATTATTCCCCATATCTCTCCTTTCAGTTAGGATACTTTTTCGGAAATACCGTCCCTTCATTATAGCATGTCTGATACAATAAGGGTTAGTGGAAGCATTGTTACATTTTATTACAAATTTTGGCTGGATAGCCGTTGTAGCCGTTATATTTGCCGAAAGCGGTTTAATGGTTGGGTTCTTTTTACCAGGTGACAGCCTGCTATTTACGGCTGGTTTTTTAGTTCAGCAGCAAATATTTAATATCAATATTGTAGCTTTCTTCATATTACTTTTTATGGCTGCGGTTGCTGGCAATAGCTGTGGCTATCTGATCGGCTCTACAGCTGGACGAAAACTGTTCAGTAAACCAAACTCACGCTTCTTTCGCCAGCAGTACCTGCAGCAGGCTGAAAAGTTTTACGAAAAACATGGTCCGAAGACCATCGTACTCGCTATGTTTATACCAGTTATTCGTGCCTTTACCCCTGTAATTGCAGGTATCGCAAAGATGAACTACAAAACTTTTGTAGCCTACAATTTACTGGGGGCTTTCTTATGGATTGGTAGCTTCCTCTTTATAGGATACTTTGCAGGTGGCGTGATAAAAAAGGCTGGAATAAATATTGAAGTAGCTGCTCTTATTATTATTTTTATATCTATCCTGCCTGGTATAATTCACGTACTAAAGAAACCTGAACATCGTGCAAAAATTCGCAATAAATTAAAACCCAACAAATAGCCCTCCCTTCTACTCACCGCATCTACTGAATTAGGTACGTCGCTCGCTACGGAAGGCTAGTTACATCTACTCTGGCTGTGCCGCTAAACCAACTATTTGGAAAACTCTGTAGTATCGTGTTCATTTGGGATTTTGTCGGCTCATTCCCCGCCCCAAAAGTATCAGTAAGGTTAATCAATATTATATGCCTAAACTGAACGGTTGACCCTATCGACATACCCGTAGTATCGTACCTGTTGAGACGAATAGTTACATCATTTTGGTCTGCAAGTGCAGTGATATTGTCAGAAACACGAGTAAAAGTGTTGGCAGGTATGGCAGACGGCATCTCATGGTATTTACCAACATAAATAGCGGGCCTGTGTGGGTTGAATGGGTTCATAGAAAAACTAGCGTAATAAACATTCCCTCCTTTAATGCCACCGGGTATTTTGCTATAAATAGCAGCGTGACCACCCACGCTAGTAACAGTAGCGGTCAACGTATTATTTGCAGAAGAAAGCGTGCAGATAGTACAAGACCAGCTAGCAGTACCCTGAAAATCCCCATTTGTTACCAGGTTCGTCATACTTACCGATCCAGGGAAGGAATGTCCACTGCATCCTCCTTTTGCTGGACCTGTTGATTCGGTAACCCTATAGATGGTAGAGTTGTTGATTGCTGTTAGACAGAATCCTTTTGGGTCAGTATTTTTAACGGTATATTCATACGCTATAGATTCAGTATTTTTAATACTAGTAGCAGATAAACTAGCTGGAAAACTACCATTTTCGGTTTCATACATCTTGATCTCCTTACTAGCCTGACTAAGAGAAGATAGAGTTGCCGTTGCGCTGGCCCGTTCACGAATACCGCTGTACAGCACGAAGCTTATGACAGCCAGGATGGCAATCACAACTATAACTACTAAGAGTTCTACTAGTGTGAAGCCTTGTTCTTTGTTTTTTGTATTTTGTATGCCCATTTGAATATATTATATTATCCGCTAATATAGATGGTCAATAACCGATCCTGCCTATAGTGTTGATTGAAGATACTGGCCCGTGAATGATTCTTTTACCCGAGCAATTGATTCCGGCGTTCCCTCTGCTATAACCTTACCGCCACCCAGCCCTCCTTCCGGACCCATGTCTATGACGTAGTCGGCAGTTTTTATGACATCAAGATTATGCTCTATGATAATCATACTGTTGCCCCCCTCAATCAATTTTTGCAAAATACGTAGTAGTCGTTTTACATCCGCACTGTGCAGTCCAGTGGTGGGCTCATCTAAAATATACAAGGTCTTACCAGTACTTCGACGGCTTAATTCACTTGCAAGCTTAATACGCTGCCCTTCACCGCCACTAAAGGTTGTAGCAGGTTGACCAAGCTTAATGTATCCAAGTCCGACTTCATTGAGCGTTGCAAGTTTTCGATGAATCGCAGGTACATTTTCAAAAAATGTAACGGCCTGTTCGACAGTCATATTTAGCACATCAGCTATAGTTTTGCCTTTAAATTTAATCTCAAGTGCCTCACGATTATAACGCTTACCTTTGCACTCGTCGCACGTTACATATACGTCTGGTAGAAAATGCATTTCGATTTTTATAACACCATCACCTTGACAGTTTTCGCAACGACCACCTTTAACGTTGAAGCTAAAACGTCCTGCCTTGTAGCCACGAATATTAGCTTCGGGCGTACCCGCAAATAGTTCACGAATTGGCGTAAATACCCCTGTATACGTGGCTGGATTTGAACGCGGGGTGCGGCCAATAGCTGATTGATCAATAATGATGGCTTTGTCTAGGTGTTCAATCCCTTCGATATTTTCATGCTTACCTGGAACAGTTTGGGCGCGATGCAAGCGTGCTGAAAGTTCTTTGGCTAAAATGTCATTCACCAAGGTACTCTTACCACTACCGCTAACTCCACTTACAACCGTCATAACGCCCAACGGAAACCCTACGTCAATATTCTTTAAATTATTTTCAGCAGCACCCCTAACTACCAACCAGCGATCTTTTTGAACGGAACGACGTTTTTTTGGTACCACTATCTCTTCTACGCCACTTAAATATTTACCCGTAATACTATTAGGATTTTTTGCGACTTCACTAGGTGTACCTTGAGCTACAATCTGTCCACCATGAATGCCTGCAGCAGGACCAATATCTATTAAGTAATCGCTCGCTCGAATTGTATCTTCATCATGTTCAACTACTAGCACTGTATTGCCCAAATTACGCAAGTGCTTTAACGTGGCAATCAAGCGATCATTATCGCGCTGGTGCAGACCAATACTTGGCTCGTCCAGCACATACAGAACACCTTGCAACCCGCTGCCTATCTGTGTTGCCAGTCGAATACGCTGGGCTTCGCCACCACTCAATGTATTGGCCGCCCGCGAAAGCTCTAGATAATCTAACCCAACATTACTCATGAATCCTAGTCGTGCAGTAATCTCCTTTATGATTTGATTAGCGATAAATAGCTCTTGTTCGGTTAATTTTAGATCTTCCCTAAACAGTGCCAGTGCATCATTTACACCAAGATTACAGACGTCCATAATACTTAACCCATGTACCGTCACAGCAAGAACGGCCGGCTTCAGTCGTGCACCGTTACATGCGTGGCATCTTCGCTCGCGCATAAATCGCTCAATATCCTTGCGCATAAACTCGCTGTCGGTTTCCTTATGGCGGCGCTCAAGATTAGGGACTATTCCTTCGTAAGTAGATTCGTAGCTACGACCAGCACTAAGCTTGATAGTATATTTTTGGCTGCCGGTACCATACAAAACTTTCTTTAAATCCTCTTCCGAAAGTTCACCTACAGGTACATGAATGCTAAACCCATGCGCGTCGGCTACCTGGGCGAGCTTTTTCATATACCAAGCATCACTATTAACACGATTATACGGCCTGATTGCACCTTCAGAAATTGTTAATCGTGGATTAAAAACCAAGTCTGGGTCAACCTCTAAACGGCTACCCAAGCCCGTACAAACAGGGCAGGCGCCGAATGGTGAGTTGAAACTAAAGAGTCGTGGCTCAAGTTCGGGAATATCAACCTCTGGGTGGTCAACACATGCATAACGCTGGCTATATGTCTGCAGATCACCTGTCTCAGAATCTAAAATCTCGACAGATCCATCAGCAATATCGAGTGCTTGCTCAACACTTTGCGTTAGCCTACCCTGTATATCAGATGATATCGCAATACGGTCAACAACAACCTCGATAGTATGTTTGTATTTCTTATCAAGATCAGGAAATTCGTCAAGCGCATACACTACTCCATCTACCCGAGCACGTGCAAAGCCTGCTTTCATATACTGTTCAGGGATATGCGCAAATTCACCTTTTTTGTCCTTTATAATTGGCGCTAGTATAGAAATACGTGTATTTTCATCTAGCTTCATAATTTCATCAATAATCGCCTGTGCAGTACGACGATGTACGGCTTTGCCACATTCTGGACAGTGAGGAACACCAATGCGTGCGTAAAGTAAGCGCATATAGTCATAGATTTCGGTTACCGTGGCCACTGTTGAGCGTGGATTACGACTGGTTGATTTTTGATCGATCGATATAGCGGGGCTTAGACCATCAATCTGGTCAACATCTGGCTTTTCCATAAGCCCCAAAAATTGCCTAGCATAACTAGAGAGACTTTCGACATAACGACGCTGACCTTCGGCGTAAATTGTATCGAAAGCAAGGCTCGATTTTCCACTACCAGACAGGCCTGTAATTACCACCAGCTTATCACGTGGCACCTCTACGTTCACATTTTTTAAATTGTGCTCACGAGCACCGACTACTTTAATTACATCCGACATCAGACATTAATTATACTATTTTTAGATACTTTTTTCTAGTGCCCCATATATAATTACAGGCTGCCTCGGGCCAGGGCGCGGCATGCCATGGTGCTTGGTGTTTAGTTGGAATGCAAAATTTACCAGTAATCGCTAAAGCAAAGTGAGCTACTAGATACCATTAGCACTAACAGTTACCGATCCATTAAACCAACCATTCGGAAATTGCGCCACAACCTGATCCATCTGGTCTTTAGTGGGCTCCTTGCCAGCACCAAAAGCAGTGGTTAAGTCGACTACCAGCACATACCTAAATGATACCTGGGATCCTATACTTGAATTAGAGGCTTGATTGAGGCGTAAATCTATAGATGAGTCCGGTGCAGTTGCGGTATATCGTGCAGAAACAGTTGTTTCAACACCAGCCAAAGCATTTGGCGTCATCCATGTTGGACCTCCAAAACCAATCACGAGCGGTTGATGCGTCCGGAAGGGCTTGATTGCGTACTTGATATAATACACTCTACCTGAAACGATAGATGATGATAAGTAGCTACGTGCAGCCACACCACCAGTCACCTTATTTACCGTAGCCATTAAATAACCATTAGTAGCAGAAATTGATGCATCGTATCCCAGCCAACTGCTGGTACCCTGACTAAAATCGCCATTTGGTACCAAATTTACTAAAACTACACCACCTGGCCAGGTGTGGCTAGCGCACCCTCCTGATGTTACTTTTTTAGCCGGCGAAGATACGAAGTATGATACATTGTGGTCTACCCCCGTTATACAATAATTACCGTTATTATCCAGAGTATATTCATACTTAAGGTTTTCGCTATTCGATACACCGACCACCGCAAGGCTTGTAGGATAGCTACCTTCGGTAGTCCTGTACATCTCAAGTTTATTACTAACCTGCAATAAAGAACTAGTAACAGCACTTGACCTAGCTCGGTCTAGAACCCCACGATAAGCAATTACACTGACAGCAGCTAATATGGCGATTACTACAATAGCAATCAACAGCTCAACAATAGTGAACCCATGCTTCCTGCTTGTGCTTATTGACATATACACATCATACCACCCCCCCCCCTTTTTTTTCATACATCAAGGCATAGAACATTACCAAAAATACAGCCTTTTCACTGCCTACGCTAGATCCGCTATAGTGGCATAAAACTGCTTATGATTGCATAATATTTATTAATGAATTAGCCTAAGATACATGAGATGGAGTTTTTGGCACACCGTAACCTTACTATCAATATTGTGCGGTATTCTATTTCCGATAGTAGTAGAGCCATTCATCCTATTTCTTTTAACCGGCCTAATTCCTGCCACGAATATTACTTTGCCACCACTAGTCATGATATTTCTGATAGTGACACTTATCTGTATCGTAGTTATGCGTCTCATAAGTAAGCTTAGCGATACCGCTTCTCTGCACAAAGAACTACGAGGAGTAATTAATCGCCAGGATCATTTACCTAAAAGAAGGTACGCTCGTTAATCCTCTGGCGCAATTAGCTCTGCCCAAAGCTGCAGTTCCTGCAAGATAAACTGCTTATCCCTATCGTCTGTTTTAGCGAGTTCAGCCAATCTCGAGTAAAATCCAGGCAGATCGCTAGTGATTCGAGCAGAGCGCCATTGCTCCCAGGCAGTCACCTCATCCTCAGCTAATGATTCAGAGAAATTTCTGGCTTTGTAATGCAGCAATAAACCCGGCAATCGTTCATCTTGAAAGCCCGGGTGTAGATCGATAAGTTCGGCGCCAGTACTATTACGAATTACTTCAACTCGTAGCCTATCGCGATCGCCCAGGAAGTTGTCATACAATAACGCCTCTGGGTCATCTAATTTTTCAAATTCTGGCCTCTCTTCGAAAGCTGTCCGCAGTTTTTCACCAAAATCGGGACGGGACATCAACTTGTCAAAATTTGCTTGCACCAATTTGCTCGTTAGACCAATCCTATTCCAAGCATCCTCTTTCTCGAGTACTCCAAGCGGTGCAATAGCAGGTGCACGGTTGTATTGTAGTTGCTTAACAGGAATAGTCTGAAAACTGTCTTGCTGTCGTTCTTCCCAGCTGGCAAATAGACCCTGACGAAGCTCTTCTACAGATAAATCAAACAATCCACTTGGATCATAACGCAAGTCATACACTAAAACATTACTATTCGGCGCAGGGGCAATTGGCAGGGCAACTGTAGTCTTAGCGAACTCCCCGTCGTAGCGTCCGCTAGTATATACAAAAGGCTTCTTATCATCAAGATTGATGATTTTTTGGATTTCTTTTTTTTCACGCATTTTTAGTAGATAATCAAATAACTGGGGCTGACGGGTCCTTATCATTTTAGTAACGTCAATTAAGGCCTCGACATCACTCATTGCATCGTGTGCACTTTCGTGAACAATACCATTTTGTTTAGTAATCAACTCTAAGCGGTTAGCTGGCTCCCCTTGATCATTAACCGGCCATTCGATCCCCTCTGGTCGCAAGGCTCTAGTCATCCGTACGATATCTAACATATCCCAGCGACTTCGACCATCCTTCCACGCCCACTCATATGGATCATAAAAATTACGCCACAACAGGTAACGTATGAACTCGTCATCAAACCGAATATTATTAAAGCCGACAGTGATAGTATCGGTAGTGAATATATCATTAATCAATATCTTGGAGAACTCGGCTTCGCTATATCCATCCTCAAGAGTCTTTTGCGGCGTAATACCAGTTACCATAATTGCATCGGGGCTTGGCAATGTATCATCATTGAGTTTTACAAGCAAATTTACAGGCTCACCTATTGGATTCAAATCCATACCAGTGCGTTGACCTGCAAATTGCATAATCCTATCAGTTCGCGGGTTTAAACCACTGGTTTCAAGGTCGTAGAAAAAAAATGTTTTAGCCACAGTCTTTAGCATACCATAGTTAAACAGTGCTACAGACTAAACCTTGTCACATCTAATAATTAACCAGGTCAATATACTTGACTACTGTTCAACAAGAGTAAATTCACTACTACCAATACGAATTATTGACTCACCAGCAGCACCCGATCGTATGAGTTCATGGGTGATGCCCATTTTCTTCATGATATCACGCAGTCTATTTATGTCTTGCCATGTACCATTGAAGTTAGTACGACGAGCAAACTTTTCAATTTTTCTACCCGCTACAACAAATACCTCGCCTGCTTCGCCTTCTGTCTGTTTGGTAACTTTCCATACCTTATCTTCGATATTGTCTGCAAGCCGAATCGTGGGCGTATCTTCTAAATCACCACCTTCAACTTCGACTAGTTGATTTGCTTGTTCTTTGCGCACTGCATGCACGCGTGCAGCCAATAATCGCAGTATTTCTTGCAAACCTTGGTGAGATGATGATGAAATTGGTATAACTTGCAGGTTTGGTGCAACTTTTTTTAACGCCTCTACTTGCATCGCAATAAGTTCGTCATCAAGCCCTTCGCTTTTTGTTAATGCCACTATCTCTGGTCGAGCTGAAAGATCTTGGCTATAATGCCCCAGCTCATTACGGATTGTCGTGTAGCTTTTGGCTATATCGTCGCTGTAGACGTCTATCAAGTGAAGCAGTACAGAGGTGCGTTCAACATGACGGAGAAAAGCGTCACCAAGACCCTTTCCTTTGCTGGCTCCTTCAATCAGCCCCGG
>OEIV010000533.1_pt1 | contig 20353 bp, 13 predicted proteins | sample 1539231 | NCBI WGS metagenome assembly OEIV01 (sample SAMN03794762, study PRJEB22550) | activated sludge metagenome | feature: wastewater treatment plant; material: activated sludge; isolation source: Wastewater treatment plant of a petroleum refinery complex | place: Argentina: Buenos Aires ...
GAGGCTGTCGGCCTCACACCCGCCGCGGAGATGCAGGCGTTCGCGTCCCTCGAACGGGATCCCGGGCGCGCCGCGCCGCGTGCCACCGCGCCGGCGGGTACGCCGCTGTGGCCGATGCCGATCGAGGACTTTCTTTCCGGCCCCTACCTGCAGCGCGCCGACGTGGTGCTGACGCGAAAGAACCGCGATCTCAAGTCTTGGCTCATCCGCTGGGCGACGAAAGGCAGCTTCAGCCATGCCGCGCTGGTGTTTCTGGTGCCGCACCTCGAGAAGGGCTTCAACAACTCCTTCGTCATCGAAAGCGCGTCGGGCGGCGTCGATCTCACCAACTTCCGCGACTACGTGAGCGACCGCCGTTCGGTCATCGGCATCAAGCGCCTCAACGTGCCGTGGTTCACCGACGAGGTGCAGTGCGCGGTGCGCGGGCGCATGCTCAACTCGATCAAGTCGACCTACGATTACGCGACCATCATCCGCCTCGCCCGCGAGCTGCTGGCCGACGTCGCGTTCGGTATCAAGGCGCGCGTCTACGGGCCGACGAAAGCGATCGCGCGCACGCACGAGCGGCGCATCCAGCCGCCGAACAAGTTCATCTGTTCCGGTCTCGTGCAGCTCGGCTTCGTCCATTCGCTGCTCGACCTGGCCGCCGAGAAGCGCCTGCCGCCCGAGTTCCTTTCCGACATCGTTTTCCGCGAAGAGCTGCGCGAGTTTCTGCCCGAGGACTGGAGCCAGTTCACGGCCAACGAGCAGGACGAGATCATGTGGGAATTCGCGACCGGGTTCGCCGATCTGCTCGAGGCGGTGACGCCGGAGGACCTCGCAACCTCCCCGAAGCTCGAATGGATCTACGTCGTCAAGCGCGGCCTCGTCTATCCGGCGACCTCCGACGAGCAGGCGCGCGAGCTGCTGACCTGGAAGCCGAAAAAGCGCAGGGTTTGACGTCACCGATCCGTTTTGAACGTCGTCGCTGCCGGGCGCGGACGGGCGAGACCGGGAAGTCCGCCAAACCCGACAAAACGGAATGACGAAGCCGTTGCACCCGCGCGGCCTCCCCGCATAGTCTCCGCCGCCATGAGCACATCGAACCGCACAACCCATCTCCGGATCGCACTCGCCCAGTTGAACCCGACCGTCGGGGCGCTGGAGGCGAACGCGCGAAAGGCCCTCGAAGCGCACGCGGAGGCGCGCCGCATGGGCGCCGACCTCGTCGTGCTGCCCGAGCTCTTCATCACCGGCTATCCGCCCGAGGACCTCGTTCTGAAGCCTGCGTTCCAGCATGCGGCGAAGGCGCGTGTCGTGCGGCTCGCGGCCGAGCTCGGCAGCGATGGACCGGCCATGCTCGTCGGCACCGTCTGGCCCGACGGCGGCAACGTCTACAACGCCGTGGCGATGATCGAGGGCGGTCGCGTGACGGCCGTGCGCTACAAGGTCGATCTGCCGAACTATGGCGTGTTCGACGAGAAGCGCGTGTTCGCCGCGGGGCCGCTGCCCGGACCCATTCCCTTCAAGGGCGTGCGGCTCGGCGTGCCGATCTGCGAGGACATCTGGAAGGACGAGGTGACGGAGTGCCTCGAGGAGTGCGGGGCCGAGATGCTGCTGGTGCCGAACGGCTCTCCCTACGACTGGCGCAAGCGCGACGTGCGTTTGAACGTCGCCGTCGCCCGCGTTACCGAAACGGGATTGCCGCTCGCCTACGTCAACCAAGTCGGCGGCCAGGATGAACTGGTATTCGACGGCGGCACGTTCGTACTCAACGCCGACCGCTCGCTCGCGCTGCAGATGGAGCAGTGGCGCGAGGGCGTCGTGCTCACCGAGTGGTCGCGGACGGACGACGGCTGGGTCTGCGCCGTGGCCGAACGAGCGAGGCTGCACGAGGGCAGTGCCGCCGCCTATCACGCCTGCGTGCTCGGCGTGCGTGACTACGTCAACAAGAACGGTTTTCCCGGCGTCGTGCTCGGTCTTTCGGGCGGCGTCGATTCAGCACTTGTCGCGGCGATGTCGGTCGATGCGCTCGGAGCCGAGCGCGTGCACGCGGTCATGCTGCCGTACCGCTACACGTCGGCCGAGAGCAAGACAGATGCCGAGGCGTGCGCGCGAGCGCTGGGCATACGTTACGATACCGTGCCGATCGGCGGCCCGGTCGAAGCGTTCAACGCGGCGCTCGCCGGGTTGTTCGCCGGTCGTGCGCCCGATGTCACGGAGGAGAACGTGCAGAGCCGCGCGCGCGGTGTGATCCTGATGGCGATCTCCAACAAGTTTGGCGCGATGGTCGTCACCACGGGCAACAAATCCGAGATGTCGGTCGGTTATGCGACGCTCTACGGCGACATGAATGGCGGCTACAACCCGGTGAAGGATCTCTACAAGACGGAGGTCTATCGTCTCTCGCATTGGCGTAATGCGCACATGCCGGAGGGTGGCCAGGGGCCCGCAGGCATCGTGATCCCGTCGAATATTCTGACGCGCGCCCCGTCTGCCGAGCTGCGCGAGAACCAGACCGACCAGGACAGCCTGCCGCCTTACGACGTCCTCGACGATATTCTGAGCTGCCTCGTGGAGCAGGAGATGAGCCTGCCCGAGATCGTCGCGCGCGGGCACGACGCGAAGACGGTGCAGCGTGTCGAGCGGTTGCTCTATGTTTCCGAATACAAGCGCCGGCAGGCCGCACCCGGCGTCAAGATCTCGTCGCGCAACTTCGGCCGCGACCGCCGCTACCCGGTCACCAACCACTTCCGCGAAAGCCTCGATGCGCCGGCGCCCGGCGCCGACGATGTCGCCGTGGCGGGCATCGCGATGCCGCGCGCGGATGGCGGGGAGGCGATGTGATGGGAACGATTGTCCGCTTCGCGCCGAGCCCGACCGGGCGTCTGCACATCGGCAACATCCGCACGGCGGTGCTGAACCATCTTTTCGCGCTGAAGAGCGGCGGGCGTTTCCTGCTGCGTCTCGACGACACCGATCTCGAACGCTCGACGGAAGAGTTCGCGGAGGGAATCCGCCGCGATCTCGCCTGGCTCGGCTTCGACATCTCCTGGCAGGTGCGCCAGTCGGATCGCCTCGCCCGTTACGATCTCGTCGCCGAACGGATGAAGGCGGCGGGTCTGCTCTATCCGTGCTTCGAGAGCGAGGACGAGCTGGACCGCCGGCGCAAGCGTCAGATGGCGCGTGGCCAGCCGCCGATCTACGACCGCGCGGCCTTGAGGATGACGGGCGAGGAACGCGCGCGGCTTGAGGCGGAAGGCCGCCGTCCGCACTGGCGCTTCCGCTTGCCGAACACCGAAGGTGCCGATCGGCTCGGGCCATTGCCGACACTCGTGTCGTGGAACGATCTCATTCGCGGCGATCAGACGGTCGACATCGGATCGCTGTCGGATCCGGTGCTGCAGCGCGCCGATGGCAGCTACCTCTATACGTTCACCAGCGTGATCGACGACATCGAGCTCGGCATCACGCATGTGGTGCGCGGCGCCGATCACATCACCAACACGGGCGTGCAGATTGCGCTGTTCGAAGCGCTCGATGCGGTACCTCCGGCGTTCGGGCACCATTCTTTGCTGGTCGACGCGGAAGGTCAGGCGCTGTCGAAACGGCTCGGAGCGCTGTCGATCGAGGGGCTGCGCGAGGCCGGATACGAGCCGATGGCGGTGCTGTCGCACGCGGCCCTCGTCGGCACGTCGGACGCCATCGAACCGCACGCCCGCATCGAGACGCTCGCCGCGGCATTCGACTTCGCCAAGATCTCGCTCGCGCCAGGCCGTTTCGATCCGGCCGAACTCGAGGGGCTGAACGCACGCCTGCTGCATACGCTCGATTATGCCGCGGTCCGCGATCGCCTCACCGCGCTCGGCGTTGGTGGCGGTGAAGCGTTCTGGTTGGCGGTGCGGGGAAATCTGGTCAAGCTCGCGGACGCACGGTTGTGGTGGGACATCGCGACCGGGGAGGGCCGGCCGGGGGTCGAGGATGCGCGTTTGCTCGAGGCCGCCGCGTCGCTGCTGCCGAACGAACCGTGGGACACGGCGACGTGGGGAGCATGGACCAACGCGGTGAAGGGGGCGACGGGTGCGAAGGGCCGCGCGCTGTTCCATCCCTTGCGCCTGGCGCTCACCGGCAGGGAGAGCGGTCCCGAGCTGAAGACGCTGCTGCCGTTCATCGGGCGCGCGCGAGTTCTGGCGCGGCTCTCGAGCTGATATTGCGCTGATCGTGCCATCGCTCGATCGGCCCACGCGATGCTCTCGCACGTTTGGCGCATGATACGTCGTTGTGACGAGATGGCCGAGCACGAGCGCGATACCCGGCTGCAGCTTGCAGCACGCGGGGCTCTATAATGTCCGAGAAATAGCCGACCGACGACGGTGGCGTGCAGCACTCAGCGCGGGCGCCAGGGGTCGAACGCTTCGCCGATCTGCGGGCCGCGAGTCGGCTCGCCCGACGCCGCGCCTTGCTTCAAGACACCCCCGGGTGCGGGCGTCTGCGGAATGTACTCCGCCTGCTTGCACGAGCAGCCGGCGACGTACTCCTTGCGATAGAGGAACGCCGTGCGCAGCTTGGTGTACTTTTCGTTGGTGTCGAACGCCTGCATCTGGTCCACGGCGCCACCGGGGTTCTGGTAATAGTAGAGCTGCGCGGGGGCGGCGCATTTCGACGCGCAGACCTCGGCGTCGCGCTGGAAGTGGTTCGGCAGCGTCGAGAAGCTGACCGGGAAATAGTAGCCGTCGCAGAGCCGCACACAGACTGTGCGGTAGGTGGCGAAGGGCACGGAGCTGTAACGGCTGCCCATTCCGCCGCCGCTGCTGTCCTCATCCTGCCAGTAGCCGGAAACCGGGCCCGTATCGCGGCGGCGCGCTTCCTGCTGATAGGCCTGTCCGCAGTTGTTGCGCGCGAGTTCGCGCACGATCTCGTCCTGCACCGAACGGCCGCCGGAGCCCATCGCTTCCTGCCGCTGGGCTTCGAGATCCGCGTACTGGCGCTTGGCCTGATCGACCTCGTCTGCAAGACCGCGGCATTCGCGCGAGTTGCGGAGCTGCTTGGAGAACAGGAACCACTCGTAGCAGTCCGCCTTGTCGAGTCTGCTCTGCAAGCGCCTCAGGTTCTGCTCGCTCTGGCGCAGATCGCTCTCGATGCGCGGTAGAACATTCTGGACCTGGCTGCCACGCTGCGTCTCTTGCACGAGCCGCTGTTCGAGGCGGAGGCAGATCGAGGAGCGGTCGGAGTCCCAGCCGCCGCTGACGCCCGGCGCGGGAGCGGGTCGAGCAGGATCGCGGCGGACCGGCTCGCGAGGGATCGGGGGATCGCGCGGAACAGGCTTCGGGCTGCTTTCCCAGGGCCACGAGAAGCCTTGCGCGGCAGCGCTGGAGTGCGTGCCGAACGCGGCGGCGCAGGCCATCAGCGCGACGATAACGGCTGCAGCGATCCGGCCCCGGCCGGCGGTCGACTTCAAGTGCCGGCGGAACGCCACTCGAAGGCTCTGTGCGGCGTTGCGTGCCATCGTCGTCGTTCGAAATCTCCTCGGGCCGGCTCCGGTCGGGGCCAGCATCGGGTCAGACGTTTAACCCAATCCGCTAGACGGTCAATGAGGAGCAATAAAGGCGGTCCGCCATCGCCGCCGCGGCTGGGGATAGTTCAGACCCTTGGGGCATGGCGGGGCCGTCACGGTGCCTATGCTGCGGCCCCGCGGGCCGCGCGCGAAGGCACTCATCTGCCCGGGGGGTGGCGGCGGCGAGATCGTGGGGTGGTGGTTGGAGCGGGGAACGGAGTGCGAACGCAGACAACGCGCAAAGCGCACGGCCTGTGACGGTTGAATTGTTCACAGTTGCGCCTTCGTGCGAGGCTGTTATCTGGGGAAGACGTGGTTCGCAGCCCAACGGTGCGGAGAGCTAGATGCGTGGTGCGGTGGTGTCGCTACTCGGGGCCTGCTTTGGTGCAGTGCTCGTGTTTTTCCACGTCGGTTTCGAGGCCCGTGCCGAGGGCATCGCGACGGACCTGACGTGCGAGTTCGAAGGCGGGTTATCGTCGAGCTATTCGGGTGGCACGTTCGCGTCGCGCGCACCGTTGCCGCTGAGATTCGGCATCGGCGAGATCGATCTCGAGAAGCAGTCCGCCCGCCTGCGCGTGGGTGGTTCCGACGGACCCGCCACCACGCTCCGGGTCATTCGTGCGCTCAATGCCAATCATTTCCTCGAGGTCGTGCCGGAAGGCTTTCTCGTGCTGACGACCGTCTATGACATCGACCCGGCGGTCGGGGCCTACCCAGCCGTGCATTCGCGCCATCTGGGCGTACTGGGTCAGCCTGTGTTCGCCCAGTATCCGGGGTTCTGCAAGGCGGTGCCACCGGCCGCGCGCTGAGGTGTGATCGGTCGAGTTGAAACGGCCAGGGCTGTCATCGAAGGCGCAGAGCGTACCCGAGGCTCTCTAGTCCGTGAACAACTCACGACGCGAGCAGACCGCGCCAGCAAATGCATCGAATTGATTGCGCGCCGAGGTGGAGCGGCCGCGGTCTCCGACGAAGGCGCGCGATTATCGCCGAGCCCCGCCGCTTCAGGGTGCCTTGCGCTTCTGCCGCGCGAAATAGAGTGCGACCGCATTGATTTCGTCGGCCGTCAGCTTCTTGGCGATCGACGACATGATCGAGCCCGGGTCGTTATTGCGCGCGCCCGTCTGCCAGGCTTCGAGCTGCCGTGAGATGTAGAGCGCGTGCTGTCCGGCGATGTTCGGGATGGTGTCGCTGCCAGCCAGCGCCGCGACGTTGTGGCAGGTTACGCACGAGGGGATTTCCCGCGCGGCGTCGCCCTGTTCGGCGAGCGTTACGCCAATTGCCGGCGGTGCGGGCAGGGGCGACTTGGCGTCGCTCGCTTCGAGCTTCGAATAATAGCCGGCGAGCGCGGCAATATCGGCGTCGGTGAGCTTCGCGGCGATCACCTGCATGACGCGATTTTCACGGATTCCCGAGCGGTAGTCCGCGAGCTGCTTGGCGATGTACGTCTCGGTCAGGCCCGTCAGGTTGCCGAACGCCGACTCCGCATCGCCCTGGCCTGAGTCGCGATGACAGGCGACGCAAGCCACGATGCCGTCCGTGAGGCGTCCGTGTTCGACGAGTTCGCGGGCCCGCGCTGCTCCCGTCGCCGCGTCGTCCGCGATGGCGGAACCTGCGAGGAGCATCGCCGCGCCAGCGACGCTGATCATGACCGCGGCTGCACGGTGCAGGGGAATGGGCGAGATCGTGAGAGAGTGACGGAGCATATCGGTCTTCCTGGAGGCGCGGCGGCGGCCGAAGCGCGGTTCGCTCCGAGGCTGGCGACAGGTTCGCCCCTCGGGAGCGGCCGGGAAACTCTCTGTGTCAGCCGGGCGGCTTGGCCGGCGGATGGTAGCGGATGTCGAAGCCCAAGGTGATGGCGCCGATCTGCCGTCCCTCGATGGTGAGCGCGCGGCTGAACTGCTGCGAGAACGAGCGGGTCGACTGATCGAAATCCACCCGCGCGACGTGCACGGCGTCAGTCTTGGCGCCGAACGTCTTCTGCCACTTCGGCTCGTCGCCCTGCCAATAGTCCGTGGTTTGGCTGCTGACCGCGACGTTGCAACCCTTCTGGTCCATGACGATGATTTCTGAGATGAGACCGTTGCTCGATGCGACGAGTTCGGCCATCCGCTTCGACAGCGGGTTTGCGAGTATGGGATCGATCAGGCCCGAATCGCCGTCACGCCAGCGTTTGTCGAGCGCCAGGATGTCCGTCTCGGACCAGTCCTCCGACTGTTTCGACTGAGCGGCGATGATCGCGAGGAACTTCGGGTTCGCGAGGATCTCGGCGATCGTTTGGTTGAGCGTGGTGAAGTAGAGGTTGTGCGTTTCGGCCAGCGGATCGGCTGCGGCGAGCGTCGCCTGCAATGAAACAACGGCGCCGAGACAGAGTGCCGCGAGACGTCGTGAACGCTTCAGCATTGCTCGAACCCATGATCGCTGCGTCAAAGAACGGAGCCGTGCACGCCTTGCACTCGGACCGCTACGCCGATAGCCAGGCGATACGGCCGACTGCGGCGCGTCGGCGCCATCATCGCTTCGTGTTCTTGTCCCGGGCCGCCGAGGGCGCTTGCGAAACAGCACCCGCACCGCCGGCATCTTCCTTCTTGGCGGTCGGTCCGCTCGCGCGCGTGTTGCCGAGCGAAGGGTCCGGCTGGCTCGTCTGGGAGTCCCAGAACCGCTGGAGATGACGCTCGACGATGGCGTCATATTTGTCGGTCGCGCGCAGCCGCTGGAGACCTTCGTTCACGTAGTAGAGGATGGTGCGCGAGTAGGGATGAGTCTTCGAGACGATCACATGCATCGTCTTGATCGCGAGCGGCTCGTCCACCGCGCGGATCTGCGCCTTGAGCCCGAGCGAGTTGACACTCGCGAGGCCACCGAGCTCGTTGATCACGACGCCGTCGATCACGCCGTCACCGAGCAGTCGGAAACAGTCGTCGATGCTCGCCGGGCGCAGCAGGATGATCTTGCTGTCCTTCAGCCAGTTGCGGCCATTGGCGTCGAGGTCGGCCATCGAGTAGCCGGCCGGGCGGCAGAGCGTCGTCCCCTTGATCTGCCCGTCGGCGAGAGCCTTGATCGGCGAGTCGTTGGCGACGAAGAGGCGCAGCACGAATTCGTTGAGAGGGTCGGAATAGAAGAAGCGCGAGCAGCGGAACTTGGCATCCTCGTCCAGCGAGGCGGTGTCCTGGCAGTTCGGCTTGATCCACGGGAAGCCCGCATCGAACGCGCGGTTCACGAGCAGCGGATCTAGATGGGCGGACCAGTCGTTGACCCAGGAGACCTTGTACTCGAGCTTGCCGCCCGTCTCCTGTTTCACCAGCGCCATGGCCGTTTCGATGATCTCGCTGATCATGCCACCGCCCTCGAGGCCGCGGCCGGTGAAGGGCGGGTAGCCGTCAGCAGTCAGCAGCTCGATGCGCCGGACGAGCGTCGATGCAACCATCTTGTTCGGGTTTTGCTGGGCCGGCGCGGCTTCCTCTTCCGGCGTCGCGCGCGGTGCCGGCCGGTTGGCGCCACGGCCGATGCAGGGCAGGCGAATTTCGAGACCGGGCACGAGCAAGCTGGCGTTGTTACCGAGCCGATCCTGGTTGGCGTAGAAGATCACGGTCCACAGGCCAGGTTGCCCGTAGGTGCGCGCGGCGATATCGGCGAGAGTCTCGTTCTCTTTGATCTTGTATGTCGAACCGCAGTCCTGACTTGCAGCGTCTCGCGGCGATACCGTCATGAGCAGGCTCGCGCAGGTCATTGCCGCGAACACGAGAGCGAGGCGCCGCAGCGTTGTGCTCGTGAGATTCAGTACTTTGGATCGCTGGTTCGCCATAGAAGTCTGCATCGCCTCCCCCACCGCCATTCCACACATTCGACGCGGTTCGATCGCAACTAAGGCGCTGATGCGATCATCAACGGGCCTAGCTCGACATCGCGGCAAAAGAAAGCCGCACGCTTGCGACGCCGAATGACATGCACGTGGCGCCGACCTAGCGTCTCGACATTCTTATAGCACACTGAGATAACACAGCGTTGCCTGCTGTTCACCCGCGGGCGGTTCGCAAAATGGACCGGTCGCATTCGCGTGAGAACCACAAGCGGCCTGCCGTTATGTCAGGTCAGGGCATGGGAACCAGAGCGATCATGAGTCTGTCGCGGTATCGTCGGCGCTGGTGCACGTCGCTGCAACCAATCGCCAACATCGAATGTTCGAAGCTTGACCGCGGCAGGTCGCGACGGAGTTGGAGCAGCTTCATCAGTGCTCCGCTCTTAATGCTCGTATTCGTTGCCACGATCGGCGCTGCGCTCGCGGTCGATCGGCCGGCACGCAGAGCGCCCGTCGATAGGTCGCCGGACAGATCGGCACGCTCGGTCACGGCCGTCACGGACACCTTGATCGACGCTGCGAGCAGGGGCGGTCAGATGGTGGGCGGCCTCGCCAGCCAGTTCGATGCGCGCTCCGGCGTGCGCGTGCTCGCCTTGGCAGGGCGCGGCGGCGAAAGCAACCTCAAGGATCTCCTCTATCTGCGCGGCGTCGATCTCGCGGTGGTCAATGCCGACGTCATGGCGAGCCTCGACGGCACGCCGCTCGGCGAGGTGGCGAAGCGCGAGCTGCGCTATGTGACGAAGCTGTTCGATCAGCGCGTGCTGCTGTTGGCGCGCCCCTCGATCACGAGCATTCAGGATTTGGCGGGCAAGTCTGTCGGTGTGCGCGCCGAGCGACCCGACGCGCGAACGACCGCGCAGACGCTGTTCCGCCTTCTCGCGGTCGGGGCACGTGTCGAACCGCTCGTGCTGAGGCCGAACGCGGAACCCGAGCAGGACGCGGTGTTGTTGCTCGAGAGCGAGCTGCCGCAGGTCGGCGATCTCGCTGGTGGCCCTGGCGGCTATCGCCTTCTGCCGATCCCGTTCGACGATCGCCTCGCGGTGGCCTATAGGGCCGCGCAGGTGCCGGGCCGCGAGTTGACGCGCTGGACGGCGGGACGTGCCATCGCGACGGTGCGCGTCGATACGATCCTGGCCGTATACAACTGGGGCAACACATCGCCACGACGTCCCGACGTGGTCGCGTTCATCGGTGCGTTCTATGCAAAGCTCGCGCAGTTCCGCCAGAGCGGAGATGGCGTGATGTGGCGCCAGATCGGCGTCGCTGCAGAGGTTCCGGGCTGGACGCGGTACGTCTGGGCGGAGCCGTCGCGTTATCTCGAGCCCGACAAGCTCACCGAGCTCGCCGCGGTCTCTCGGGCGGCCTACAAGCTGAGTGATGGACCGCCCCCCGCGGAAGAATTGGAAACCGCCCAACAGAGCGATCCGAAGCTGCCCCCGCCGCTCACCATTCTTGCGTTCGAGCGCCCGCCGTTCAGCTCGCGGACTTTGCCCGATGGCGGCCCGGCGCTGAAGATGGTGCGCGAGGCTCTCGCAGCACGCAATCCCTCGCAGCCGCCAACGATCGAATGGGCCGGCACGCTAGGAGACGAGCCGTTGCTCCGTCTCATCGAGGGCAACAGGTTCGATGTCATCGTGCCGTGGCCCTACTTCCCCTGCGATCAGCCGGCGCGATTGACGGGACCGACCGCGCACGTCTGCGACAGCGCAAGCTTCACCAAGCCGCTTATGACCGACATCCTGCGTCTTTTCCTGCCGGCGACGAGCACCGTGACGCTCGCGGACCCGACGACGCTGGCGAAGCGTCGCATCTGCCTCACCGATCCGGCGCACATCGCGATCATCACGGCGACCCAAGGTGACTGGGAGCGGCGCTACGAGGTGGAGTATTCGGTGCAGCCTTCCGTCGTCGGGTGTCTGAGCGCGGTGCAGCAGGGCGAGGCCGATGGCGTCGTCGCCAGCGAAGCCGAGTGCCAGCATGCGCTCGACGTGCTCGGCATTCGCAAGCTCTTCAAGTTCGCCGACGAGCCGGTTGGAATTCAATCCTGGACCGCCATCGTGCCGAGCGATCGGGAACCGGCGCTTCTCGCCGATCTCGACAGCGGTATCGAGCGGGCACACGCCACGTCGGCGGAGAAGGTTGCCGCGGGCGAACGCGCGGGCGTGGATGCTGCCATCGCATCCCCTCCCAAGTAGCTCGTGGTCTTCAGGGTGTGATCGGCCGAGAACGGAAGTGCGATGCGCCTTGATCGGCAACGTGCAGCGCACGGCGGCTCACGCACGAGATACGACGACACGACATCGACGGATCGCTAAAGCGTGCCCCTCACGGCCGATTGTTCTCCAAGGGGTGGTGTGAGCGCGCGAACTCAGCCTTCGGCGCGGCGCCCGGTCAGGATGTCGTAGGCGACATTGATCTGCGCGATGCGGGCGTTTCTGTACTGGCGATCCTCGTCGGTGCGTGCGAGATCGGGGTGCCAGCACTGGCGCAGCGCCCGTACCAGCCGGTGCAGCGTGTCGTGGTCGACCTCGCGATTGGCGCCGAGTACGACGAGAGACTCGGCCTTCGTCTCGGGCACGCGCGGAAGTTCGTTCTTGCCGCCGACCGTCGAAAGCGCCGCGTCTGCGGTGGCGCGGATGCGCTCGAGATCGCGCACGGTGCGGCGCAGGCGTTGCCGCAGCGTGATCCAGTATTCCGCAGGCGCGCCGACGATCACCGCCCCCGCGCCACGAGCTGGCGTTGTCGAAACGACCGACAGCCGCTTGGTGACCTCGGCGAGTTCCTTCATGAGGAAGTTGCGTAAGGCCGATGTTTCTTCGAGACGAGACACCACCGGCTCGGCGCGGCGCCAGTAGTCGGAGGCGACATCCAGCAGGCGGCTGCATTCCTCGCGCGCGGCACGCGCCTCGGCATCGCTCCAGTGCACCGGCCTGCCGCGTGGCGCGCGGTTCCGGCGGGATTGCACGTTCGCCGCGTAGGCGGCCACCACGGCGCCGAAATCCCTGAGCAGCGACGTCGCCAGCACGAATGCCAGCATGCCGAGGGTCAGCCCCATCTGCGGGTCGAAAGAAAAGCGCAAGTGTTCGGCGAGGCCGGCGGCGAGCGGGGGGGCGAATACCATCGTTGCGTGGTTGGGGGGAGGCTCGTCGTTGCCATCCACGTGCGGGACAACAGGGGCGGCATGCTCCGTCATGGCGGGCGGTGCTGCGATGGCGAATGGCGGCGCGGCGTTCGCTTCCGGCTCGGCGACCGGGAGCGGTGTATCGGGGCTGCGTCTTGCAACGACGGTTGTGACCCACTGAGAGGCGGCCTTGAAATCCTCAGACAGAACGGCAGAACAGGTGGCACATTGGAACAGAAACGCCAGCGCGGCCGGCAGCGCCGGCAACGTCGTGTATCTCCCGTGGCTCTCGTGCCCTACGGCTCGTCGATCGCCAGACATGCCGTCACGTCCTCCCAAAATCGGCTCGGCCGATGCGCTCCGCATGGTTCCGACACTTGCTCTGTTTGACGCTGCAACACAGGGCAATCGTCTGAACCAGAACGCTAGAACGTCCAAACCTGCCGTTCCCGGCTCAATTCCGCCACCGCCGGTTCCATCTTCTCAATCAAGCTGGCGAGCTCGTCGATGCGCGCCTGTCGTTCGAGCCCGATGTGCCCGTCCGCCATCGCCTGGCGCGCGGTCTTCTTGCTCTGCTCCTGGAGCGCTTCGGCGAACACGACGAAGTTGCGCGTCAGGTCGCCGAGGATCATGTCCTCCAACGAGGCGAGCTGGGCCCGTGTCGCCTCCACCAGCTCATCGATGACCCGGCGGAACTCTCTCAGTATGAGATTGCGCAAGGCGTCCGCGCGCTCGTCGGGGCTGGCGCCGAGCGCGAGCCAGCGCTTCCAGAACGGTTCGCTGACGTCGAGGGAGATGAAACGGCCGAGTGCGCTGATGGAGGGCGGCAGCGCGGGGGGGCGCTGCTTGGAACCGCGGCGGAAATCGGCCGGAACCTGCCAAGCGCGCAGAAGCTTCTCGAGGTTCGGGACGACGTAATCGTAAAGCCCCCAGAGCTCGTCGCTCGCCTCGCGGAAATTCGCCATCACGTCGGCTTCCAGAAGGCTGCGGATGCCGTCGGTATCGCAGCGCCAGATTCCGGTGCCGCGGCTCATGGTGAGCGTGGCGCGCAAACGGTTCGATTCCTGCGCGGCGTACTGCAGGGTCGCGGAATGCAAATTTTCGAAGAGAAGCTCGCAGCGCTCGTCGACGACGCGCGAGGTCTGTGATCCGAGGTGCACAAAATAGCTGTTGAGCGAGTTGAGCAGCGTCTCGGTTTTCTCGATGCGCTGGCTGATGCCAGCAAGCTCCTCCTCGACCGACTGATCGTAGTTGGTCTCGGTATCGTGCTCGTCGAGCAGGGTGGTGAGCTCTTGCCGCGCGCCGGCGAGCGACACCTGGCTCAGCTCGATGAGTGAATCCGCGATCTGGCGCATCACGTGCGAGGCATGCCCCGACTTCGCGAGCCGGCTCAGCGCCTGTGTCAAAGCCGGCAGGCCGGAGGCGCGGAAGAGATCGTCGGAAGGGAGCGGCAACGGCTCGACCTTCGCTGCAATGTTCGCGCGTGGAATCCGGCCCGCCTGCGCGACGAAGGCCCTCACGGCCGGCGTTAGCTCCTGGGCGATTTCCGCGGCATCTCCGCGCAGCGCCAGCTCGGCCCAGTAGGCACTGCCGGCGACGATCGGGATCTCGTTGCCGGGGAACTCCCGCGCCAGTCCACGCTTCACCTCCTCCAGGAGCAGCGGCAGATCGTTGGCGACGTCGTCGAGCTCGTCGATGCGATTGATGAAGACGACGATGCGCTCCTTGTGCAGGCCGCGCAGGATGCGGAACAAGGCAACGTCGGAGAGCGATAGGGCCTGGCGCGCGATCAGCACCACGATGTGAATGTCGGCCGCGTCGAGCGTGCGCCGTGTGATCTCGTCGCGAACGAGGAGCGGATCGTTGGTGCCTGGGGTATCGACCAGAACGGTCGGGAACTCGAAGCCGTTCCCCTCGAGCACGACGTCGGCGGATTTGACGATGTCGGAGAAATTCTGCACGCCGCGGTTTGCGCCGGCCGTCGCGTCGCAGACGTACATCTCGAGCAGGCCCGGAACGAGCTCGCGGTATTCGTGTGTCTTGCCGAGGTAATCGGAAAAGGCGCTGCCGAGACGGGCCTCGGCGCGCTTGCGCAGCTCGACGACGTGCTGGCGCAGAAGGTCGGCCTCGAAGCCCGGCACGAACCGCTGCGTCAGGTCGCGAAGGTGGCCCCCTTCGTCGGAAATCTTCTGCCATTCTTCCTGCGAGAAGAACGTGAAGCGCGCGGCGGTGTTTTCGAGGTCCGCATTGGCGCCGAAGTGCAGCCGCGTCACCGCTGCCGTCCAGGGATTGATGTCGGTCGGCAGCAGGCCGGGCCGGCCGATGAACGCATTGATGAACGTGCTTTTTCCCGATTTGACCTGACCGATCACCGCGATCGAGCAAGACAGGCTGTCGAGGCGCTTGCCGAGCCACTCGAGCATGGGTTGTGCCGCCTCGGGCATCCCCGGGCGCAACTGGATCAGGCCGTCTGTGAGGACACGCCGACGGCCCTCGAGCTCAGCGCCAAAACCGCGACGCGAGAGGGCCACCTGGGGACGAACTGTCTCTGAAACGCTGGACATGGGCATTGAAGCGCTCACCTGCGCCGGGAGCGGTTCGCCACTGACACGAGACACGGTCGTCGCCCCCCTTGCGATGACAGGCCCACCCAAGCACCCCCTGTGGGCCATGGCGCTCTCAGGGCGCCATTTCTTCCACGATGGAAAGACACAGCCAACTTATCAACAAAATTTTTTGTCAAAAATGTGCACGTTCCGGGTGTGCCGGTCCGCCATTGCCACCTCAGCGCGGGGGCGTTGACGTTCCGTACACACCAAGGGTAGCGTGCTGTTTTAGTTTAGTATTGCGTCTTGGAGTGCGGATATGCCGACCAGCAGTAGCCCGGAGATCGAGGGCATCCGCAAGACTCTGTCCGAAATTCAGCGTCTCGCCGGCACTGTGGCGGAGGCAGACCGGCAACGGTCGCATCAATCGCCACAATCGGCCGTTCTCGTGCCTCTCAGTCTCTACCGCGGCGATGTCGGTGGAGCACTGGCCAAGCCGGCGACGACCGTTCCAGCGCCGGTTCCGCAGGTCGAAACGGCGCCCCCCCTGCCGCGGCTGGCATTGATCGGGGCGGCCTCGGGTGCGCTGTTCGTCGCGGGCCTCGCCCTCTATCTCTCCGGATCGTCGCAGCCGCCCTCCGAGCGGGCGGTCAAGACGTCTGAACTGAACTCGGCCCGTGAGCTGAACTCGGCCCGGACGAATGCCCAACCTGATGCGCGGACCACCCTCACGGCTAAGGCGTCCATGGGGGGCGGCTCCACGGCAGTTGCCGTCGCCGCGGCGCCGAAGCCCGCCGAAGCAGCGAGGACGCCTGTTGAGCCTGCGGCCGTTGCCGCTCTCGAGCCTGCCGTTCCTCGCCTGGAATTTGGCGCCCCCTCGTCCCCTTCGCGGGATGCCTCGAATGGGGAGCCGGCGAACCCCGCTTGGCAGTCCACGAACCTGACCGTCACCTCGCTCGTCGCCATGGGACGGATCGCGGAGGCCCGCGAGATGTTGTTCCAGGCCCACCCTGAGGCGGACCCGGACGCGGCATGGGCGCTGGCGCGAACCTTCGACCCTCGCTACGTGGCGCGCATTTCAGGCTCCGACTCGGCGCCCGACGTCGAGCAGGCGACGAAGTGGTACCGCACGTGGCATGCGCTGGCGCTGGAGAAGGGGCGCATCTCGGGTGACGTCAGCGTCGAGCGTATTCTTCGCGGCATGAACTGAGCGCACGGACGGCAGCTACCCCGGCACATCTGACGTGGTGCCGGCCTTGCTCCGATCCGAGCGGCGTCATCATGCCCGGCGGCTCAGGATGCGATGAGCGAGCGATACCGCGAGCTGACAGCGGTGCTTGCCGAGACGGGACAACTGCCGGCAGACCTCGTTCCAGGCACTGGCGATATCGCTCGGCGTCGCGTCGTCGGGCCCGCTCGCGTGCGCTGTTTTCGATGAGACGGTCAATACGCCGGCGAACACACCCTCGGCTATGTCCTCCGCCCGGCGCATCAGCTTCGCGCGATGGGCCGGCGCTTTGACGAGATCGGAGAAGGTCAGCACGAGAAAGGATCGGGCGAGAAGCGCGGGCGCCAACTGTCTCCATTCGCTTCGTTCGCTTTCCTTGCACGCCTGGGTGGAGGAGGTGCACCACAACAGCACATGTGGATGGACGTTGCGGACGAGCGCGATGGTGCGATCGAAACGCGGGTCGGCAAGACCGGGCAGGTCGATCAGCTCGATGCCGGCCAGACGGTCTGATGGTGCGCCGATATCGACGCTCGACCAATCGGCGACATCCGCGCTCACGGAGCCAATAGGTTCGCGCGCTCCCGTCGTGCTGCGCACGAACGCTTCGATAGCCGGTGCCGCGTAGACCCGCGTCCAAAGGTTGGTCATCGGCAGCGCCGAGGTCGGCAGGGCATCGACCCCGATCAACCGGTTGCACAACGTCGTCTTGCCGGTATTGAACTCGCCCGCGACGACGACGCGCATCGGCGCGCGCAGCCGCGCCACGATCGCGTTCAACCTCGCGGCAAGGTGTCCGGCGTTCTTCGAACGTGTCGCGCCAAGCGTCGCCGCGGCCGCCGCGAGCGTGGTGGCCGTCTCGCGCTGGAGCTCACGGGTTCGCGCCCAGTCTTCGATGGGGTTCACATTCAGCGGCATGCTGGTCGATACGTGCATTGGCTCGGGATCACACGCGGCCGACGAAGTGGCGTCAAGCGGCGCCGCCGAACATTTCGGAGGTCACGAACTGATACCACTCGAGCAGTTCGCCCGCTGTGCGACGGCGGACCGACGGGTGCTCGCCGACGACGGATATATAGTTGCTGGTCGACGTGAACTTCGCGCCGCTTGGCTCGAAGGTCGAGCCGATCTTCACGCCATCGTCCTCGCCGATGAGGCTCCAGCAGGTATTGGCGATGCGGTCCTTGGGGGCTTCCGAATTGTCCATCTCCCGCATGATGGCGTTCGCCGCAAGCCGCGCCTGGCTCGCTGCGGATTCCGCTGATTTCGGCATCGACTCGGCGCGGCTCGAGTCGCCGAGCACATGGACGTTGCGATCGATCGCCGACAGCATGGTTTGCGCTTCGATAGGACACCAGCCGCTGGCATCGCTCAAGCCTGCTTCGGCGGCGATCTGGCCTGCGCGTTGCGGCGGGATGACGTTCGCGGCATCGACGCGGAAACTGCGGACCTCGCACTGAAGCTCGCCGGTCTTGGCCGATACCGCCTTGAGACCACCGTGCTCCTTGAGCGGCAGCCACTCGATCATGCCTGGATAGTGGCGGTTCCAGCCGTCGAGGAAGAGCTGCTGTTTGGTGAAGCTCTCCTTTTCGTCGATGATCAGGATCTTGGCGCGTGGATTCTGCCGCTTCAGGAGATGCGCGACCATCGATGCGCGCTCGTAGGGGCCGGGCGGGCAGCGATAGGGTATCGCCGGCGCCGCAATGGCGAAGACGCCGCCTTCCGGCATCGCGTCGATGCGCGCCTTGAGGACCTCGATCGGCTGATCTCGCCGCCAGGCATGCGGCATCAGTTCCGCCGCCGCGGCGTCGTAACCCTCGATGGCGTCGAACTTGAAGTCGACTCCGGGCGAGATCACCAGCCGGTCGTAGGGCACGGTCTGGCCGGACGCGAGCTTGACGTTGCGGGCGGCAAGGTCGACCGACTGCGCGCGATCGTGAATGACGAGGATGCCGAGTTCGTAGACCAGCCGCGTATAGTCGTGATCGATGCTGAGGCCACCGTGCAGTCCGGCGATCGTCAGGTTGGAAAGGAAGCAGGTGCGGTAGGTGCGGGCCGGTTCGATCAGGGTGACGAAGATCTTGCCTGGCGCGCCGAGCGCGAGTTGCCGGGCGAGCGTTGCTCCGCCGACGCCGCCGCCGATGACGACGACTTGTGGCACCGCGCCCTTGGCGATGACCGGGGCGGGGAGAAGGGCTGCCGCCGCCGCCGCGCCCGCCATGCCGATCGCGTGCCGGCGTGAAACCGCTTCTGTCATGCATGCCCCCTTGTTGCCGGTGATGCTCGCGCTCTCTGGTGGAGGTGGCGGATGCGCCGCCCCCGGCCGCACGTCGGGAGACCACCTGGGTTTCTGTTTTGCCCGCCGCCGCCGCCTGCGGCAAGGGTTTGAGGCTTGCCGCCGGCACTCCGCCACGATGGCTATCTGGATGTGACAGCAGTTCGGTGGCCCTTTGGAGGCTGGCCAGGCGCTTGGAACGCGAACGCCACTTCGCCCCCCATCTGTTCTCGCAAGACGAGGATAGCGCTGCGTTAACGGGAAATCGCAACGGGCTCGGGCGATATGGGAGCATGCCCGATGGCGGGCCCGGGATGCGGGGCAATCGAAGGAGTGGCAGTCGCCCGCCCAGCGGCTTTGAACCAATCCCGCGCCCGTTGCGACGAACCTCCTGGATACACCATTGCCAGGAGCCCCCCAATGAAGACCTCATCCATTCGCACCACGTCCAGCATGCTCGCCCTGATGACCATGACGGGTCTGCTCTCCGCCACCGCCGCCGCCGAGGCCGGGTTCAAGCACGTCGAAATCGACAAGATCACCGGCCAGTTCGACGATGCGCCGAGCATCAAGATGAAGGACAGCGGCAACGGCTACGTGCTCGACGAATATCACCCCGCCAACATCAGGATGCGCCTGCGGGCCAAGGTTGCGGTGACCGACTGGATCACCACGGCCGTCGCGAAGATGAACGGGCGCATGATCTATACGCTGCCGATCCATTACGCGCCGAAGGAGATGAACGAGACCCTCCAGGTGATGGTGACCGACAACGACCTCGCCAAGTTCAAGGATCACGCCGTCTCGCACTGCAACTCGTTCGGTGAGGCCGGCAAGATCTCCAAGAGCCAGATCCAGATTCCGGTGCGCTTCGAGGTGAGCCGCGACAACGGCATCGAATACCAGAACGACACGGAGACTTTTTCCGGCGTCGTCGCGTGCGGCCCGCGCAAGGAGAACAAGGGCATGGGTGACGTCGTCGCGGAGGTGCCCGACTTCAAAGTCAAGGGTATCGCGGTCCGCTTCCTGACCAGCGCCGGCAAGCCCGCCACGCCCAATCCCGGCACGCGCTGCCAGGTAACGACCGCGCGCGTCCGCATCGAGACGACGAAGGCCGGTCCGGTGAAGTTCAAGCTGTGGACCAAGGTCGGCGGCGATCCCATCTCGTCGCAAGTGGTCGATGCGTGGTCGTCGTTCACGGGACCGGGCAAGCATGAAGCGGTGTTCGAGAAAGTCATCAACGTCGAGCGCTCGTCGCAGGTGCAGGTGATGGCGGAGGAGATGGTGAACCCCATCGGACTTTCGACGCCCTGGAAGATTGCCGATCTGGACTGCGATGGCGCGGGTGGTGGTGGCCTCGCCGATGCCGGCAGCAACGGTAATCCCGACGGCGGCCCCGTCGTGCCCTCGCTGAAGGTGACGGGCAACATCAGCCTCGGCACGAAGCCCGGCAACGGGCCGACGAAGCCGCGTGACGCAACCGTCGTTTTCCGCCTGTGGGCGAACAAGGCCGGGCCGACCTCCTACAAGCTCACCTGCACCGGCGGTCACGAGTGGACTGGCTCGGTCGGGACCTCCAAGGTCGGTAACGGTAAGTACCTCGGCCATGGCATGAAGACGGTGCACATCGACAAGACGACGCAGCTCGCTTGCGCGATGCGTTCGACGTCGATGCCGGGTGATCCCGTGGTGGCACTGGCGAGCAAGCTCTATCCGGTCGTCAAGCGCAATCCGGATGTGGCGGGGGCCCCCCCCCCCCCCGCCCAGCCCCCGCCCGCGCGCGCCCCGCCGGGG
>OEIV010000534.1_pt1 | contig 20340 bp, 14 predicted proteins | sample 1539231 | NCBI WGS metagenome assembly OEIV01 (sample SAMN03794762, study PRJEB22550) | activated sludge metagenome | feature: wastewater treatment plant; material: activated sludge; isolation source: Wastewater treatment plant of a petroleum refinery complex | place: Argentina: Buenos Aires ...
GCAAACCAGCGAGCTCGCCGAGCGTCGGCCCCTTGTAGTCGATGACCACGAGCCGCTTCTCGGGCGCGTCGCCGTTGCCGATGCGCGTCTTGACCACGCTGACACCGGTCCACGCGACCGGAATGCGCGGGCCCCAGTGCATGCGGTACTTGAAGGTGTGCGACAAGCCCGACTCGAGCGGCTTCGCCGGTTTCCAGTAGGCGACGATGTTGTCGTGGATTTCGGCGTCGGTCGGAATTTCGATCAGCTCGACATAGCCGTCGCCCCACGCGCCCATCGGCTCGATCCAGACCGTCGGGCGGCGCTCGTAGCGCGCCTCGAGGTCCTGATAGTCGTTGAAGCTGCGGTCACGCTGCACCAGGCCGAAACCCTTCACGTCCTTGTCGAGGAAGGCGCTGGTCTGCAACGTGCGGGGATTGGTGAGCGGCCGCCACAAGCGCTCCTCACGACCGTTGAGGATCGCCAGACCCTCGCTGTCGTGGACCGCCGGGCGATAGTCGACGCCGAGGCGGTTCTGCGCGGTGCCGTGACGGTACATGCTGGTGAGCGGCGCAAGACCGACGTGAGCCATGGTCCGCCGCGGGAACAGCGTGAACTCGACGTCCATCACCGTCGATTCACCCGGCGTGACGAGGAACTTGTACGCGCCGGTCGTCGACGGGCTGTCGAGCAAAGCGTGAATTGTTAGCGAACGGGCGCCGGCCGCGGGCTTCTCGATCCAGAAGGCGCGGAAATAGGGGAACTCCTCGCCGTTGGGCCGCGCCGTGTCGATGGCGAGGCCACGGGCGGAGAGCCCGTAGAGCCCATCGCGCCCGACCGCGCGGAAATAGCTCGCACCCTGGAATACGAGGTATTCGTCGAACATGTCCGATCGATTGATCGGACCGTGCACGCGGAAGCCCGAGAAGCCGTAGGGGGCCGACTCGTTGCCGTTGCCGACAAGCGGGCCGATCGAGAACAGCTTATTGTCCGCCTTGAGCGCGAACGCCTTGCCGCCATCGACCACCGATATTTCGACCGGAACGTCGTAGAGGTAGCCGAGCGCGAAGAGTTGCAGCTCGAAGTCCGTACCCTGGCCGCGCCAGATCGCCTGCTCCGGGCGGAAGCGGATGTCGCGATACTGATCGTAGGTCAGCTTGTCGAACGGCGCCGGAACCTCGGCCTTCAGCTTGGCGAAAGCGCGCCCGGCGAGGTCCTGCGCCATCTTCACCACCGTTTCCGGCGCAAATGGCGCACCCTGGATCTCACCCTCGGTCGCGGCTTCGGCCATGCGCGAGAAAGCCGTGCCGGCGAGAGCCAGTACGGCACCGAGACCGGCGGAGCCGAGCAGCACGTCGCGGCGGTCTGGCAGGCGGGTGGACATGGTGGCGGGCATTCCCGTCTCAGTGATGTTGCAGCGCATCAGCGCGCCGGATGCGACGCGGCATGTTTGGGGCGGCTGTGGCGGAGTTGTCGCATCGCTTGACTCCTTCGAACCGCACCAGCCCATTCGCCCGCAACGTCCGATCAGACGTAGCAAGCTCCTAGACTCAGTGATTTAGCGAGAGATTGTGGCAGCAAGTGTGGCGATCCCCAGTGATAGGGCTGACCGCTGCGGACCAGTGCAGTGACAAAACCGCGCCACCGAGCATTTGGTGCTGCATCGCAATACATGTACGACGGACGTCGAACGGCGCGCAAGGCCGACGAAGGCGTTAAACATGCGTCACGGTGCCTTTGTATTTGGCTGTTAATCGGAGCCGCGCCGATGTCCGGCCGCCACGAAAGGGCCCCAGTTGCGCGCTGCGCCCGCCGGATCTCACTGCGACCCAAAACTCTCTGCTATAACGAGCAAACAGTCGTCGGGTCGCGTGAAAACAGGGGAGTGGGAGCATGGTGTCGGGAGTTCTCGAGGAGAGTGCGCTGATCGAGGCGATCATGATGACGCGCACTCAGATCGACTTCCTCTGGCAGGTGTTCATCACCGTGCACATCGCCGTGTTCGCGATGCTCTTCATTTATGGCAAGTCGGTGGACGACCTTAAACTCAGCGTGCGGGCCTTCGCCGCACTCGGGATGGCGGTCTTCGAGTGGATCAACGGTAAAGCACTGACCGCCGCATACCTGCTGCTCGACGCGATGCAGGACCAGTACAGGGCCGCGTTTGGACAACCCGAGCGGTTCCAGCCGAAATTCTACGAGCAGTTCGTTCTGGCGCAGTATGCGGACCGGCCGAACATGGTTCTTATGACCCACTGCGCCGTTCTGTTCGTGGTCGCCACCGCGTTGATCGCCCGCAAGCTGATCCAGAACGTGGGCGCGGAAGGCTGACGAGGCCAGCCTGAGGGCAGACGGGCATCAACCAACACGCGCCACTTTGCCCGCCGTTGAGGCAACCCGAACGCCAAGCGACCGTCCGGAGTGCCGCATACAGGCATGCTGAACCACGCATACGAAGCCGCGCTTCTGGTCCTTCGGACAGGAACAGACAGCGAATCCCAGCACCAGATGCGCTCCTGTGTGGCGCCGGAGCCACCCCCATCACCAATCCATCACAGAATAGCCGCCAAGCCTATTCCATAGGCAAAGGTCGTCTGGTTTAGTCATTCCCCGAGCGGTGATTCGGGGGATCGGCCATCGCTACGAACGATATGCGTACGGCAGCCGGTGTTTGGCGGCCGGGCTGAAGTTGAGGCAGACGGGAGTACCAATAATGAAGAAGCTTAGTGTCAGCGCCGCACTGGCCGCTGGTCTGCTCGCGAGCGGGCTGTCGATCGGCAGCGCCAGCGCCGCCGATCTCGGGGGAGATTGCTGCGCAGACCTCGAGGAGCGCGTCGCAGAGCTCGAGGCCACCACCGCCCGCAAGGGCAACCGCAAGGTTTCGCTCACCATCTCTGGCTGGGTCGCCGAGCAGGTCGTCTATTGGGATGACGGCCAGGAGAGCAACGTCTACGTGACCGGCATCGGCCGCACGCTGCAGAGCCACTTCAAGCTCACCGGTTCGGCCACCATCGCGCCCGGCTGGTCCGCTGGCTACGTCATGCACGTCGAGGTGGGCACGGTCGACGCGTTCACCTACGGCGCGGCAAGCGACGAGTCGGCCAACCTCGCCGGCCTCACCAACGACACTGGAAACGGCCTCTACACGCTGCAGTCGTTCTGGTTCATCAAGAGCGATCGCCTCGGCAAGCTGTCGGTCGGCAAGCAGTCGCAGGCTTCCGACAACACGGCCATCCTGGTCGACGGCTCGGGCTCACTCGTTCCGGCCAACTGGCTGAACATCGACGGCGATGGCCTCGGCGCGGTCAATCAGCTCGGCCACTGCCACACCATCAACGACGGCATCGGCGGTGACTGCAACGGCGTGACGACGAACGCCGTGCGCTACGACTCCCCGACCTTCGCCGGCTTCTCGGTCAGCGCCTCGTGGGGCGAGGACGACATGTGGGATGTGGCCGCTCGCTATGCAGGCGAGTTCAACGGCATCAAGGTTGCTGTTGCGGCCGCTTATAGCCGGGTTTCTGACGAGAACTTGGCCGTCATTCCGAACGCTCTCGCTGCATCCCTCAATCGCCAGCAATCCGACAAGGACGTTGGGTACTTCCAGATCGGAGCGTACGTTCAGCACGTTCCGACCGGTTTGTTCCTCTATGGCGCCTACGGCAAGGAATACGGCGACGTCAACTATACGTCCGCTGCAAGCATCCTCGGCTTCGCGAATGGCACGGCTCGCTGGGATGCTGATGGCGATCACTGGTACGTGAAGGCCGGTGTTCGTCAGAAGTGGACCCCGCTCGGCGCCACCGTTCTGTACGGCGAGTATGGCCAGATGAACGACATGTTCGGCCCGTCCCTCACGAACGACCCGAACTCCACGTCGGAGCTGACCAAGTGGGGCTTGGGCGTCGTGCAGGAGATCGATGCGGCTGCGATGTCGCTGTGGCTGTCCTATCGTAACTACGAAGGCGATGCGCACGACTCGAACGGTCGTCTCATTGCCGGCTCGGACACCGACGTCCACTACGTGAAGGCCGGCGCGCTGATCAACTTCTGATCCGCCTGAGCCCGATACTGAAAATGCAGGAAGGCCGCCCCACCGGGCGGCCTTCTTCTTTTTGCGAGGCAACGTCACGCCATCCGAGAACATGGCCGGACCCGAGTTACAGGACCATGCGCGGCAGGCGCCAGTGTGAGACGCAACGACCGCCCGGTCGGGGCATCGCCGAAGCGCAGACGGGTCGAGATGAAAGAGAGAAAAATCAGAGGGAGAGACAGACGCCGCTCCCGCGTCAGGCTTCTGGATGCCCGCCCCTCGCAAAGCGGGGCTTCGAGGCTGTTCTCGCGCCCCGCCGAAACCGCTGAACCTGAGGACGGCACTTCACGTCTGCCCTCCCAAGTGGCAACCGCGCCAGACCACTCCGGCCTCGGCGTCCGTCGCGCGCAGCTTCCGGCTTTCCGCCCGCGATTCCGCCTTACTGCCAACGCGCCACGAAGGAAACGCTCCGGCGCTCCTCCAGATTGGTAACGCGACCTCGGCCGCGAGGTCCCCGTACCGTTCGTTGCACCATCGAATGCTGGCGTCCTCAAGATCGGCCGCCCTGCACACAAGGGCCCCGCCTGCACTCCCAATCGCGAGGCAAGCCGCTTGCGCCTTGCCACACGGCAAGCACCCCGAACTGATCGAGCCTCAATTCGCCCTTCGAATCCTAATGCAGGGTGATTTTGTTGCACGGTGCGTGGATTGGGCGTCGCCCTTCGTCCGCACCAACTGAACCGCCGCGTTGCCGCTCCCGCGCTACCACCACCAGCACTCCCCCCCCAATTGGAGGGGTGATTCCGTGCGAGATCACCTCGCGAGTCGCGCGCTCCGGTGGGCCGAAACCTGCCCCACCGCCGTCGCCCACAAGCTTTCCCGCCGTTGTGCACATACATCATCGTTAAAATTCACCCGCACGAATGTGCTGTTGCCAAACCTCGCAGCGTTCAAAAAAGGCAATCAGCTCAACGGGTGAGCACCTTTCACACCGAGTCCGCCGCATGTTGTAGCAACCCCTCCAAGCGGCCCATCTGCAACACACCTCTGCGGACCTGCTGCGCGACCGACACGGGCGGTTGTTGCTCTGGCGAGAATCACAGACTTTCCGTGGTCAAGCGGAGTCGAGGCCCATGGGGGGTATCGCGCCGCGCCGTTAAGAGGGCGCTTTGTGGTCAAGCGTTCAGTTCTGCGTCCCGCCTTTCTTGATGCCAACGCAGATTGGGAGCAGACCAATGAAGAAATATAGCCTCAGCGCCCTGCTGGCCGCTGGCCTCCTGGCCGGTGCGATGTCGACGGGTGCCAACGCTGCCGATCTCGGCGGCAATTGCTGCGCAGATCTCGAGGAGCGTATTGCCGAGCTCGAGGCCACCACGGCCCGCAAGGGCAACCGCAAGGTTTCTCTGACGATCTCCGGCTGGGTCGCCGAGCAGGTCGTGTACTGGGATGACGGCGTCGAGTCGAACATCTACGTCACCGGCACGGGCCTTACCCTCGCCAGCCACTTCAAACTGACCGGCCAGGCGACCATCGCCCCCGGCTATCAGGCTGGTTACGTTATGCACGTCGAAGTTGAGAGCGCCGATGCCTTCGGCATCAGCGGGTCCAGGGACGACGCTCCGCTTGGTGGCGGTGGCGTCAGCCTGCTGCAGTCCTACTGGTTCATCAACTCGGACCGTATGGGCAAGCTGTCGGTTGGCCAGCTCTCGCACGCTTCGGACAACACCGCGATCCTGGTCGATGGTTCGGGCTCGCTCGTTCCGTCCAACTGGCTCATGATCGAAGGCTCCAACTTCGGTCTGCGCGCAAGCTCGATCGGCTTCTCGGGCGGCGGTTCGGTCCCCCTCGGTGGCTTCCAGACGAACATTCCGTGGGGCGCTGGCGTCGCTCACTGCCAGCACATCTCGGCCGGCATCGCGGCAGACTGCAACGGCGTTCCGCTCAACGCAGTTCGCTACGACTCGCCGACGTTCGGTGGCTTCTCGGTCAGCGCTTCGTGGGGTGAGGATGACTTCTGGGACGTTGCCGCTCGCTACGCGGGTGAGTTCAACGGCCTGAAGGTTGCCTTCGCTGCCGCCTACTCGCACCAGAGCGAAGAGGGTGGTTCGGCTCTTTCCGACCTGTTCGGCATCCCGGGTCTCGGCATCTCGACGGCTAACCTCCATCAGGACTCTGGCTACTTCCAGATCGGTGGCTTCGCTCACCACGTTCCGACCGGCCTGTTCGTCTACGCCGCCTACGGCCGCGAGAACAACGACGGTACGAACCTGACGTCGGCCACCTTCGGCAATGTGACGGTTCCGCTCGCCGTTCATCGCGGTCACGACAACGACCACTGGTACCTGAAGGCTGGTCTGCGTCGTAAGTGGAACGCTCTCGGCCACACGGTCATGTACGGTGAGTACGGCCAGTACAACGACATGTATCACCCGGCTCTCGACGCTCTCGAGCTGATCCCGGGCCTGGATGTCAGCAGCGAGATGACCTCTTGGGGCCTCGGCGTTGTGCAGGAGATCGACGCGGCTGCGATGTCGCTGTGGCTCACCTACCGCAACTACAGCGCTGACCTCGACGTGTCGCTCGCTGGCGTCGGCTCGGCCAACGTCAACTTCGAGGACCTGCACATCGTGAAGGCTGGCGCTCTGATCAACTTCTGATCCAAGCTCCAATCCTGATCTGCGAGGAGGCCGCCCATTCGGGCGGCCTCTTTCGTTTTGCCCTCTCGCGACCGCCAGACCCGACCGCACCAGTTCGCTGCGCCAGCATTCCCATTCCAAGATCGATGGTTCCTACCTCGCCCGCGAACAGGCGGCGGCGGCTGGTGTCCGAACACGGTCGGGGGCCGTCGTCTAACCGTTACCTGAATGTCACGATGCTGGTTTTTCGCGGCGCTTCACGTTCCCTTAACCATTCGACAAGCGGTCGTCGGCACTGTGGCGAATGCGGAATCGCCGGGCCCACGGATGGCTCAAGCGCCGCACCATCGAGAGGGCTTACCTCGTCAAGCGTTCGTTTCTGCGTCTGCCGTTCTTGGTGCCAAACGGAGATTGGGAGCAGACTGATGCAGAAATATAGCTTGAGTGCTCTGGTCGCCGCTGGCCTGCTGGCCGGCGCGATGACGACCAGCGCGAATGCTGCCGACCTCGGCGGCAATTGTTGCGTGGATCTCGAGGAGCGCGTTGCGGAACTCGAGGCCACCACCGCCCGCAAGGGCAACCGCAAGGTGTCACTGACGATTTCCGGCTGGGTCGCCGAGCAGGTGCTGTTCTGGGACGACGGCGTGGAGTCGAACGCCTACATCACCGGCACCGGTGCCACCCTCGCCAGCCACTTCAAGCTGACGGGCCAGGCGACCATCGCACCCGGCTACCAGGCGGGCTACGTGCTGCACGTGGAAACGGCGACCGTCGATCCCTTCGCGGTCAACCAGAACGCGGACGACGCCACGCTCTTCCCGAGCGTCAGCCTGCTGCAATCCTACTGGTTCATCAACTCCGAGCGGATGGGCAAACTCTCGCTCGGCCAGTTGTCGCAAGCCTCCGACAATACGGCGATCCTCGTCGACGGTTCCGGCTCGCTGGTTCCGGCCAACTGGCTGCTGATCGAGGGTAGCTCGTTCCTGATGCGCTCGAACGGCAACTTCGTGAACGACATTCTTGGCAACCCGATTTCCTGGGGCGCCGGCATCGCCAAGTGCCATCATACCGGCCTCGGCATCGCAGCGGACTGCAACGGCCTGCCGCTTAACGCCATCCGCTACGACTCGCCCGCATTCGGCGGCTTCTCGGTCAGCGCCTCGTGGGGCGAGGACGACTTCTGGGACGTCGCGGCGCGCTACGCGGGTGAGTTCAACGGCGTGAAGATCGCCATCGCCGCTGCCTACTCGCACCAGTCGGACGAGCCCGCGGGCATCGCGCGGCAGGACTCGGGATACTTCCAACTCGGCGCCTACGTGCAGCACGTCCCGACCGGCCTGTTCGTCTACGGCGCCTACGGGCACGAGGACAACAACAACAGCGCCATGCCGGCCGTCGACGGCTTCCCGATCGGCTTCGCGCAGGACAACGACCACTACTACATCAAGGCCGGTCTGCGCCGGAAGTGGACGCCGCTCGGCCACACCGTCGCCTACGGCGAGTTCGGCCGTTACAATGACCAGTATGGCGCCGACCTGCTCGATGCCTCCACGGGCTATAGTTTCGTCGGCAACCGCACGGCGTCGTCCGAGATGAGGACTTGGGGCCTCGGCCTCGTCCAGGAAATCGACGCTGCGGCGATGTCGCTCTGGCTTACCTATCGCAATGTCGATGGAGAGATCACCGGCGACTCGGGTGGCCGCATCGACCTCGACACGCTCCATCTCGTGAAGGCCGGCGCGCTCATCAATTTCTGATCAGCACACATTGCGACAAGCAAGGAGGCCGCCCTGAACGGGCGGCCTCTTTTTTTGCCGTTGCCGATTCACGTCCTCGCTGAACTCGGACGATCGGAACGGGGCCGTTGCCGACTCACGTCCTCGCTGAACTCGGACGATCGGAACGGGGCCGTTGCCGATTCACGTCCTCGCTGAACTCGGACGATCGGAACGGGGCCGTTGCCGACTCACGTCCTCGCTGAACTCGGACGATCGGAACGGGGCCGTTGCCGATGTACGTCCGTGAGGCACTCCGACGGTCGGAACGGGGCCCTGCAGGTGCCACTTGCGTACGCGGAGAGGTGGAGTGAAGCTAGCGTCACCTCACGCGTCATGGCCAGGGAGCGGTCTCACTCCGTGTGCAAAGCGCGTCGGCAACCGTGCACCGACCGCCAGCAGGCCGCCCGACCTCTCATCGTCGGGGCGGTGGCTCGGATCGGGTGAAGCCTTGTAGAAGCGAGCACATCGGAAATGTTCACGACCTTCTTTCACGAGCTCAAGGCCGCAAAGATTCCGGTTTCGCTGCGAGAGTACCTGACGCTGATGCACGCACTCGAGGCGGACCTCGCTGGCCGCCGTGTCGAGGACTTCTACTACCTCGCTCGCGCGAGCCTGGTGAAGGACGAGCGCTACCTCGACCGCTTCGATCAGGTGTTCGGCCGCGTCTTCAAGGGCCTCGACCTGATGAGCGAGACGGCAACTGTCGAGATCCCTGCCGATTGGCTGCGCGCCGTCTCCGAGCTGAACCTCACGGAGGAGCAGAAGCGCGAGATCGAAGCCATGGGCGGCCTGGACAAGATCATGGAGGAGCTGCAGAAGCGCCTCGCGGAGCAGAAGGGACGCCACCAGGGCGGCAACAAGTGGATCGGCACGGGTGGCACTTCGCCCTACGGCGCCTACGGCTACAACCCGGAAGGCATCCGCATCGGCCAGAAGGAGAACCGCAACAACCGCGCGATCAAGGTGTGGGACAAGCGCCAGTTCAAGGATCTCGATGACGGCGTGGAAATCGGCACCCGCAACATCAAGGTGGCCCTGCGCAAGCTGCGCCAGTTCGCGCGCACGGGCGCGGCGGAAGAACTGGATCTCGACGGCACGATCCGCTCGACGGCGCACAAGGGCTATCTCGACATCCACCTGCGCCCCGAGCGGCGCAACGCGGTCAAGGTGCTCATGTTCTTCGACGTCGGCGGCTCGATGGACTGGCACGTGCGGGGCGTGGAGGAGCTGTTCTCGGCGGCACGTACCGAGTTCAAGCACCTCGAGTACTACTACTTCCACAACTTCCTCTACGAGGGCGTTTGGCGCGACAACACCCGCCGCTGGACCGATAAGACGCCGACGTGGGATGTGCTGCACACCTATCCCGCCGACTACAAGGTCATTTTCGTCGGCGACGCTTCGATGGCGCCCTACGAGATCACCCATGCTGGCGGCTCGGTCGAGCACATGAACGAGGAGCCGGGCGCGGTCTGGATGCAGCGCGTGACCGACATCTATTCGCATGCGGTGTGGCTCAATCCGCTTCCAGAGGATCAGTGGGCGTGGACGTACTCGATCGGCGTCGTCCAGCGACTGGTCGGCGGCCGGATGTACCCCTTGACGCTCGACGGGCTCGATCGGGCCATCCGTGAACTGATGCGCTGATCCGCTGTTCCGCGCTCGCCGGACGCCTTCCCAGCCCGCCCTGGCACCGTTGCAGCGCGGCGGGCCGGTCAAGTCCCGTGTCGGCTTTTTTGCACGAGTTGCCGATGCAGCGTGCAACGGCCGTCCACATGCCGTAATCATGTGCAATTGACGGCCCGTCTCTCGGACGCCAAGCTGGCGCGAACTCGCCTCGCGAGTCGATACGAGAAGCCCCGAGGGGGGCGCCGGCCGGGGATGCCGGTGGGGACGGAAGAGACCTGGAACCCAAGATGACGACAACAATCCGCACGCTCGCCGCCGCGTTGCTGCCGCTCGCGCTCGCCGGGTGCGCCGGAAGCACGGCGCTTCCCTCCCTTTCAACAGGCTCCGTCTCCGCGAGCGCGCCGCCGGCCGCCGCTCCGGTCCAGAACAATACGCCGACGACTCGCGCACTTCAGGTGGGTTCCACGTCGGCGCGCGCCACCAAGTGCGGCTTCAATTTCGATCCGGTGCGGCTCAAGGCCCAGTACATGGCGAGCGAGACGACGATCGGCACACCCGTCGCCGATCTCGGCAAAGTCGAGAAGGTGTACGACGTCGCCGTTAACGGCATCACGCGCGGCGTCGCGGAAAAGCAGGACTATTGCACCGAGGCAAAGACCAAGGAGATCAAAGAGGATCTCACCCGTCACCTCGCCGGCGACTACAGCCCGCGGCCGGTGAAGGTTGCCGCAGCCAAGGACGACGGTGGGTTCTTCGGTGGTTTCTTCGACGGCGACACCGATGTCGACAACGGCCCGAAGATCGGCACGAGCGAGTGGTGGGAGAAGCAGAAGGAAAAGTCTGGCAAGTAAGCCGTGCAGCAGCTTCTTCTCACCGAGACACTGTTCAAGCTTGCCGCCGGGCTCGTGCTTCTCGCCGCGCCCGGCATGACCGCAACCATTCTCGGACTGGACCGCCCAACCTCCGGTTTCTGGCCGCGCCTGCTTGGCGCCGTGCTGCTCGGGCTCGCCGCCGCCACCTTCATCGAGCAACGGCTGCCGGGCTCGAAAGGGCTTGGCCTCGCCGGTTGTGTCGCCGTCAACCTGATCGCGGCTTTCGTGATCGGCTCGGCCCTGGCGATGAAGTCCGCCGCCCCGACCCGGCGCGGAAAACTCGCCCTTTGGCTGCTCGTGGCGGTGCTCACCACGCTCGGGCTGGTCGAGATCGCCTACGCCTGACGGGCCACGAACCGGCGGCTGCCGGCAGACGAGCCCCCCAAAGAGTTTCCGGGCGAGGCTCGCCGCCCACGGCCCCGCCCAAGGGGCCCGGGGGCCCCCCAGATTACCGGCCGTCCTCGCGACGACTTGTCGAGGGTGTGCCTCGCGCTTTGGCTGGAACCGCGGCGCACTCCCCCTCTCAAACGACCACACCTAAGTCTCGGCTTAACGTTTTCGTGTTGCCATGGCGCTCGAGCCCTGCCGCGCGCTTCTCCAGCGCTTGCGGCTCGTCCCGTTACCCGCACCCCCGCGCGGGTTACCCCCCGCCCCCCCACCCCCCCCCGCACGGCCCCCTCGCCCCCCAGGCCCGACGCCCCGCCGATCCTTGCCTTGGATCACGCCGGCCGCCGGGAAGGCAGCGGTACCGCCGCGACCTCCGGCTCTCCGAGCTCCGGGCCCATGCTGCGGCCACTCGACCTCGCGGTCGTCGAGACGCGGGCGGACTTCCTGGCTCTCGAGAGTGAATGGAACGACCTCTTCGACCGCGCCGGCCTTCCCATCCAGGTCTTCCAGACGTTCAACTGGTGCTGGCACTGGTCCAATCACTTCTTGCGTGAGACCGGAGGTCTCCGCCGCCAGCAGCTCTTCATCGTCACCGGCCGGCGCCATGGACGACTCGTGCTGGTCTGGCCGCTCGTTATGTCGCGCGACCCCGGGTTCACCCGCCTCACCGCGCTCGGCGAGCCCGTCAGCCAGTACAGCGATCTTCTCGTCGACAACCTCGACGACAAGGACGACGTGCTCGACGCGGCCTGGTCACTGCTCGCGTCGCGTTTCGCTGCCGACGCGCTCTACGTTCGCCGGGCTCGCGCCGACGGGCACCTTGCACCGCTGCTCGCGCGACAGGGGGCCAACTTGGCCGCGCGCTACGACGCACCCTATCTCGATCTCGCCTCTGCACCCGACTTCGCAACCTACGAGCAGCGCTACACGGCGAAAGCTCGCAAGAACCGCCGACGCTTCCTGCGCCGCTTCGAGGAGCGGGGCCCCGCCGTGCTCACGACCTGCGGCCCTGGCCCCCGCGCCAGCGAACTCGCACGCCTCGCCATTCACATGAAGCGCGCGTGGCTCAAGGCGCGCGGCATGGTCTCGCCGGCCCTCGCCGACCAGCGCACGCTCGCATTCTTCGCCGATGTCGCCGCGTCCGTGGAACGCCCGGTCGGTTGCGCCTTCACCAGCCTCGATTCACTCGGCGAGCCGACGGCGATCGAGATCTCGTTCGACTGCAAGGGACACCGCGCGGTGCACCTGATCGTCTACGCTCTGAAGTTCGAGCGGACCAGCGCCGGCCAGCTCATGATCGAGCGCAGCCTCAAGACTTGCTTCGACGCCGGCATCGCGGCCTACGACATGCTGACGCCCGCCGATTCCTACAAGCTGGAATGGGCCGATGGCGTCGTCGCCGCTAACGACTGGACGCAGGCGTGGTCGGCCAAGGGCAGGCTCTATACCGATGTCTTCATCGCTCGCGTGCGTCCGTGGGTGAAGACGCTGGTCAACCGTGCAACGCAGACCTTGAGCCGGATGCGCGCGCCGCGTCATACCAAGGATGCGATAGATTGAGATGACTGCGTGAAGCGCTGTCATACCAGTCGACAGCACCTGAGCGCACAGACGGACCACCCGAAAATTCGCACCCGCTCAATACGAAAAGGCCCCGGCGGATCGACATCGCCGGGGCCTTCGACATTCCCGAACGTGTGGTTCGGTTACTTCACGCCGAGCTTCTTCTGCAGGCTCGACGACGACGTCGTGTACTGGAACAGAACCTTCTTGCCCGGATAGACGTACTGGCCGGCCTTCTGCGCCATCAGCGCCGCCTCATGGAAGCCCGACAGGATCAGCTTCAGCTTGCCCGGATACCAGTTGATATCACCGATGGCGAACACGCCCGGCACGTTGGTCTCGAACTTCTCGGTATCGACCGGGATCAGGTTCTCATGCAGGTTGAGGCCCCAATCGGCGATCGGGCCAAGCTTCATGGTGAGGCCAAAGAACGGCAGCATGCGATCGACGGGGATCGTCTCCTCGCCCTCTTTCGTCTTCACCCAGGCGTGCTGAAGCTCGCCGTCCGCGCCCTTGAGTTCAGTGACCTGGCCGATCATCAGCCGCATCTTGCCCTCGGCCACGAGCCGGCGCATCTGCTCGACGGAATGCGGCGCGGCGCGGAAGTCGTCGCGGCGGTGGAGCAGCGTGATCGACTTGGCGATCGGGTGCAGGTTGAGCGTCCAGTCGAGCGCGCTGTCGCCGCCGCCGACGATCAGCACGTCGCGATCTCGGAAATCCTCCATGCGGCGCACGGAATAGTACACCGACTTGCCCTCGTAGGCTTCGATGCCCTCGAGCGGCGGACGCTTCGGCGTGAACGAGCCACCGCCGGCGGCAATGACCACGACCTTGGTGAGGAACACCTTGCCCGTGTCGGTGACGAGGCGGAACCGCTCACCTTCGCGCTTCAGCTCGTCGATGCGCTCGCCGAGGTGGAAGGTCGCCCCGAACGGCTCGATCTGCTGCATGAGCTGGTCAGTGAGCTGCTGGCCAGTGACCACGGGCAGCCCCGGAATGTCGTAGATCGGCTTCTCGGGGTAGAGTTCCGAGCACTGCCCGCCGACCTTGTCGAGGATGTCGACGACGTGCGCCTTGACGTCGAGAAGGCCGAGCTCAAAGACGGCGAAGAGGCCGACCGGGCCCGCGCCGATGATGACGCAATCCGTCTCGACCGGCGCCCCTGTGGCGCCTTCGAGCGACGATTCGGTTGCGATGTTCATGATCGTTGTCCTCGCGTTCTATGCGGCCCGCTTGGCCGTGCCGCGCCTCGTGTCGGCGCTGGTTTCCGACGAAAGCGGCGGCGCATCCATCGGAAACGTCAATCGCACCGTCATCCCTTGGGCGAGCCCCGCGGGGCGCCTGGGCCTACCCCGCACTGCGAAACACGCCATGGTCGCGGCGAGCCGCCCGGTCAGAACTGCTTCGCCGGCACGCGCAGCACGAGACCGTCGAGCTTGTCGGTCACCTTGATCTGGCAACTGAGGCGGCTTTCCTCGCGCACGTCGAAGGCGAAATCGAGCATGTCCTCCTCCATCTCCGCCGGCTGGCCCGTCGCCTCGCGCCAGGCGGGATCGACGTAGACGTGGCAGGTGGCGCAGGCGCAGGCGCCGCCGCACTCGGCTTCGATTCCCGGAATATCGTGCAGCTTCGCCGCTTCCATCACCGTGACACCCGGCGTGGCATCGATTTCCCGGCTCGAGCCGTCGGGCTGGATGAATGTGATCTTTGCCATTTCGGGGCACGGCTCCTGATGTTGGACGGCTGAGGGGCTGGGCGGCATGCCGAGCGCCAGGGCCGGCGTGGACGCTCAAAGATCCACTGCCGCCTGGCGCGCGCGGGCGCACATTAAGTCGCGATGCGTCAGAAGTTCAAGCGGCTGGCGAGGCGTCACGGGGGCGCGACGGGCGCAGCCCGCGGCGCATCGATGCGCAGATCGTCGCACCGCCGAAAAAAGCGGTGCAAACTGTTGTCCGGTGCGCATGCGAAAATGCCGGCAGCCCCATATCGCATGGGCCGGGCAAACCCGGTCTCAGCCGCGCGACTGGGGGGTCTGCATCAAGCCGGCGATGTATCCGGTCACCTCGCCGACGGCCTCCTCCAGGCCCGCGACATGAGCGAGCAGCGACGACCGGTCGTCGAGCGAATCGCGTTCGGCCGCCTCAGCGGCACTGGCGACCTTCCACGCCCCGACGGCGCGGGCCGAGCCCTTGAGCGTGTGGCTGGCGAGCTGCCAGTCGCGGGGCGGAACCACGTCGGCCTCGGCCGCCATCCGCAGACGTGCGAGCGTGCGGGGCGCTTCGCCCGCGAAGAGTTCGAGCACCTCGATCTCGAGGTCGCGATTGCCGGGCGTGTAGCGGGCCAGGTGATCGTGATCGATCGCGGTTCGCACGGCGGTGGCCTTCGCCCGGCCCGCCGCGACGCTGCCGGCTGCAACGCTGGCGGAATGGCGCTCGACGTAGCCGCGCCCGGCGGGCTCCGCTGCGGGAGCTGAGACGCCTGGAGCACCGAAATCGACGAGGACGGCCATGGATTGCCTCTTGCAGCACGTGCCGCGCAAGCCGACCGGTCGGTATGCGCACGTCCCAATGCTACCGGGCGGGCGATAATGCTCCGTAAAGGTTCAAGCCCGTATTGAATGCTTATTCTCTAACGAGACGCTAACGGAGCAACGGAAAACAGACACTCGCAGCGCTGGCACACGGACCTTGGTTTCGCCCCAAACCGCAGCTAACGCCTGGAGGAGGCGGACCAGATGGATCGGCCTGTTCGAGTTGCAGCGTCATTAAGCGGTGGACACGCGGCCTTTTGACGAAAACTGTTTTCAGCGGCGGCGCTGGCGTGCTGTAACGGATCGCGGGGGAGCGCCTTTCGGCGCTGGTTCAGGCACGGGCATGGCTCACGACCAGTTGAAAACGCGGGTAGACCCAAAACCGCCGTCACTCGGTGACGCTGCGGAGGCGGGCGCCGGCCCGGGCGGCTCCAATTCGCACAACGGCGCCGCCCCGCCCGGTGGCGTGGCCGCCGCTGGCCCCGCGCCGCCGCCGCCTCTCCCCCCACCGCTGCCCAACGGGGCCCTCAAGCCGCAGGCCGCCGAGCCGGGCATCAAACCTGGTCCGCCGCCACTTACTCCGGTGCCGAACGGTTCCGCGGGCGGCGCCGTCGCGAGTAGCCCAAGCGCACCGGCCTCGACCGTCGCTGCCAAGCAGCCGGCCGTGCCGCCGCCGCCCACGGCGTCGAACGACGACGCCATGCACGACGACGAGGATCACCCCCCCGCCCCGCGCCGCGTCGCGCGTCGCCGTCCCGCTGGCCCCGCCCGCAACCGCATCGCCGCCAACGACGACGTCCCCTCGATCGGCGGTCTGATCTACTCGCTCGAGCAGAAGCCCTCCAATCAAGCGTTCAAGATCGCCGCCGTCGCCAGTGCCGGCTGGGCGGTCATGGCGCTGTCGTTTGCCGCCTACTCCCTCTCGCACGAAGCCGCGGTGTCGAGCTGGGGCGAGTTGCTCAGCCGCCCCTCCGCGCTGACGCTGTTCGCCGCCATCGTCGTGCCGATCGCGATCATCTGGTTCCTGGCCCTGCTCGGCTGGCGCGCTGAAGAGCTGCGCCTGCGGTCTTCGACCATGACCGAGGTCGCGATCCGTCTCGCCGAGCCGGATCGCATGGCGGAAGACTCGATCGCCTCGCTCGGCCAGGCGGTCCGCCGTCAGGTCGGGTTCATGAACGAGGCCGTGGGCCGCGCCATCGGCCGTGCCGGCGAGCTCGAGAGCCTCGTCCACAACGAGGTCGCCCATCTCGAGCATTCCTACGAGGAGAACGAGCGGCGCATCCGCGGCCTCATCCAGGAGCTGGCGAGCGAGCGCCACGCTCTGACGGCGACCAGCGGCAGCTTCAACGAGACCCTGCGCACCCTCGGAGCCGAAGTACCCGCGCTGATCGAGAAGCTCTCCAACCAGCAGGTCAACCTCGCCAAGATCATCCAGGGCGCTGCCGACAACCTGACATCGCTCGAAACGACGCTGGCGTCGAGCGTCGGCTCGCTCGAGGGCCAGCTCGGTACCCGCACCACGCACCTCCAGAATGTTCTCGAGGGCTACACCGGCGCTCTCAACATGGCGCTCGGATCGCGTACGGATCAGCTCCAGATCCTGCTCGAGGATCATACCACCAAGCTCGGCGAGACTCTCGACGGGCACACCGACCGTCTCGGCGACGCGCTCGGCCAGCGCACGGAGACGATGCAGCAGATGCTCGAGGCCTACACGACCGGCCTCGCGGGCGCGCTCGGTTCGCGCACGGAGCAGATGCAGGTCGCCTTCGAAGGCCACATGAAGGCGCTCGACAACGCCATCGCCAACCGCACCGAGAACCTGCAGACGGTGTTCGAGGAGTACGCTCGCGCTCTCGATTCGACGCTGGCCGTCCGCTCCGAGCGCCTCGATACGCAGCTCGTCGAGCGCACGCGCGCCCTCGACTCCGCGTTCTCCGAGCGTCTCAACCTGTTCGACGATACCATCCAGCGCACCACGCTCGCGATCGACCGCGCCGTCGAGGATCGCGCGCAAGCGCTCACCAACGCCCTCGACAGTCACGCCCGCACCTTCGCCGAGACCATTTCGCGCCAGTCGCTCGACCTCGACGAATCGCTCTCGCAGGGCATCACCTCGGTCCGCCGGACGAGCGAGAACACCACCCGCCAGTCGCTCAAGGCGATCGAGACGCTCGCCGGCCAGTCCGACATGCTGCGCAACGTTTCGGAAAACCTGCTCGGCCAGATCAACACCGTCACCAACCGGTTCGAGTCGCAGGGCCAGTCGATCCTCAAGGCGGCCAACGCACTCGAGAGCGCCAACTTCAAGATCGACCAGACGCTCCAGGCCCGCCACGGCGACCTCAGCCACACGCTCGACCGTCTGTCCGGCAAAGCCAACGAATTCAGCCGCTATATCGCCGATTACTCTTCGAGCATCGAGGGCTCCATCAGCGCCGCCGAGGAGCGCGCACGCGCCGCCGCGGAAGAGCTCAAGGCCGGCACGCATACACAGCGCCAGATCGCCATGAGCGAGATCGAGCGGCTGCGTTCCGAGACAGAGACGGAAAGCAGCCGTGCGCTCGCCGAATTGAATGAGCGCCTCTCCTCCGTCTCCCAGCAGGTGTCCTCGCAGCTCGGCTCGTTGTCGAGCCGCTTCGACGCCACCAGCGAGGAAGTGCGCGAGCGTGCGCGCCGCGTGGCCGAGGAGATGAGCCGCGAGCAGGCACGCCTCACCGCAGAGCTCGAGCGGCTGCCGCAAGCCTCGCGTGCCAGCTCCGAGGCGATGCGCCGCTCGCTCCAGGACCAGATCCGCGCACTCGATCAGCTCTCCTCGCTCACCTCGCGTGAAGCGCATCGCCGCGACGTGTCGCTGCCGGTCGCCCATGGCGGCCAACTGACGCCCGCTCCGGCGGCGCCCGCGCCTGCCCCCGCTCCACAGCCGAGCCCGTCGGCGCCGCAGCGTTCTCTGTCGTCTCTCAGCGCGTCGCTGGCGCAGGAACTCGGCGCCCGCAACGCGGCGTCCGCCGCCGCGTCGGCGCAACCTGCCGCCGCCGCCCCTGCCGCCGCCACGCAGCCGGCAGGCCCGGGCGATGGACGCGAGGCCTGGTCCCTCGGCGACCTGCTGAAACGCGCCTCGCGCGACGAGGAGGCCCAGCGCGCGCAGGCAAAGGCACCCACCGCGGCGCAACCCGCCGCGCCGGCACCAGCCGCGGCACCGGCACCCGCCCCTGCCCCCTTCTCCCTCAACATCGAGGTGTTGTCGCGCGCCCTCGACCCAGCCCCCGCCGCCGTCATCTGGACGCGCCTCAAGTCAGGCCAGCGCGGCATCATGGTGCGCTCGATCTATTCGGCCGATGGCCGCAACGCCTTCGACGAGGTTTCGCGCCGCTATCCGAACGACCCGGGGTTGCAGAGCACCGTCAACCGCTACCTCGCCGACTTCGAACGCATCCTGCGCGACACCGATACCAAGGACCCGTCCGGCCGGCTGACGCAATCGCACATGACCTCGGCGACCGGTCGCGTCTACCTGCTGCTCGCCCATGCCAGCGGGCGCCTGAGCTGAACCGGGGGCCGAAGACCTCGCGACGCTGACAACCCCACTCACGCCCCGCTAGGCTGCCGAGCGTAAGGTCGCATGAGGCGCGCGGAGCCTCACGCCCCGCGCCGCAGCCCGCCCACCGAACACAACGGGCCGCCGATGCCGACCGAACCACTCCACCTCACCGCCCGCGCCGAGACGTTTCCGCTCGCCGACGCCTTCGTCATCTCGCGCGGCGCCAAGACGGAGGCACACGTCATCGTCGCCGAAGTGCGCGATGGCGCCGGCCACGTCGGACGCGGTGAAGCCGTACCCTATGCGCGCTATGGCGAGACGGTTGCCGGCTCGCTCGCGGTACTCGACGCTTATTCAGGCCCCCTCGATCGTGACGCCCTCCTCTCCGCCATGCCGCCTGGCGCGGCCCGCAACGCACTCGACTGCGCACTTTGGGATCTCGCCGCGAAGTCCTCTCACGTATCGGCTCCGGCACTGGCCGGTTGTGCTACTCTCGCACCGGTCGAGACGGCCTACACGCTCTCCCTCGGCACACCCGATGCGATGGCGGCCAAGGCGGCCAGCGTCGCCCACCTCAACGTGCTGAAGCTCAAGCTGGGCGGCGCGGGAGACGATGCCCGCATGCTGGCCGTGCGCTCAGCTCGCCCCGATGCCCGCCTCATCGCCGACGCCAACGAAGCCTGGACTGGCGAACTTCTCCCCGAACTGATGGCCGCGGCATTGCAGGCCCGCGTCGCGCTGATCGAGCAACCGCTTCCGGCTGGTGGCGATGGCGCACTCGCCGGCATCGCCCGCTCCGTCCCCGTCTGCGCGGACGAGAGCGCACACACAGCCGCCGACCTGCCGGGACTGCGCGACCACTACGACGCGATCAACATCAAACTCGACAAGTCGGGGGGGCTGACGGCGGCGCTCGCGATGCGCGAAGCGGCACGCGCACTCGGATTTCAAGTGATGATCGGATCGATGGTGGCGACGTCGCTGGCGGCGGCGCCCGCGCTCATCCTTGCTCAAGGGGCGGAATGGGTCGATCTCGACGGGCCGCTGCTGCTCGCCCGCGACCGTCCGCACGGCCTCGTCATCCGCGATGGCTGGATCGCGCCGCCGGCACGCGAACTCTGGGGTTAGCCCGGGCGTTACGCGCGCTCGGCGACGGTCGACATCCAGCCACCCTTCTTGCGCGGACGCTGCACGTGGGCGCGCGGCGCGGCCTTGGCCGCGAGCCCTGCCGTGATGACCGCCAGAAGATCGCCCACCGTCGCCGGATCGTCGTCGCCGACGGCCTCGGCGCGCACCGAGAACGCATCCTCGATGTCGAGCAGGATGACGGGGATGTCGAGTACGTCGATACCGAGACGGGCAAGGGTCGTCCCTGCTTCCAGCGCCAGGATC
>OEIV010000535.1_pt1 | contig 20311 bp, 15 predicted proteins | sample 1539231 | NCBI WGS metagenome assembly OEIV01 (sample SAMN03794762, study PRJEB22550) | activated sludge metagenome | feature: wastewater treatment plant; material: activated sludge; isolation source: Wastewater treatment plant of a petroleum refinery complex | place: Argentina: Buenos Aires ...
GCCGAGGAAAGCCTGACCCCTTTGCCCAAGCCGGAGGAGACCGTGGCGGCGCTGGGGAAGGATGTGGAAGGTTCGGCCAGTGATCCCATTCCGCTGGGGCTGGTGGCCAGGGATTCCGATGTGACCACGCCCATTGCCCTGAAGGTCATGGGCGTGCCGGAGGATGCGCGCCTGACGGCGGGCCAGCGCATGGCCAGCGGCGAATGGCTGGTGCCCGCTGCCGACATCGGCAAGACCAGTCTGGTGGTGGCCGATGCGGCGACACCGGAGATCGGCCTGTCGGTGGCGGCGGTGGAGGCCAAGAGCGGCGAATTGGCCGCCCCCATGCAGGAGATGACGGTGGCGCTGCATCCGCCCGGCGTGCAGATCTCGCCCGCCGCCGGACCGCCGGAACAACCGGCTGACGGCAAGCTGGCCATGACCAGCGCCACCCCGGAGGCGTCTGCGCCGGCACCTTCGCCCGAGGCTGAAGGTCTGGTGCAGAAGGGGCGCATGCTGCTGGAGGCGGGCGATCTGGCGGCGGCCCGGCCCTTCCTGAGCAAGGCGGAAGCGCTGGGTTCGGGTGCGGCGGCGCTGGCACTGGGCCAGAGCTATGACCCCGCCACCTTCATCCGCCTGAAGGTGCAGGGCCTGACGCCGGACGAGGCCCAGGCGCGCACCTGGTATGAGAAGGCCAGGGCGGCTGGCGTGACGGAGGCCGAGGCCGCCCTTGCCGCGCTGGACAAGGCTGGCCAGCCCTGAGCGCCGGACTGGCCCTCGACAGGGAGCGTTGATGTGGCGCATGTATCGGCTCCGAAACTGGAGAAATGCCGATGCGTGCCGCCGATGCCCTTGTCCGATCGCTCACCGCCCATGGCGTGCAGCGGGTCTATTGCGTGCCGGGGGAAAGCTATCTGACGCTGCTCGACGCGCTGCACGGCAGCGGCATCGAGGTCATCGTCTGCCGCCATGAGGGCGGCGCGGGCTTCATGGCGGTGGCCGAGGCCAAGCTGACGGGAAGGCCCACGGTCTGCGCCGTGAGCCGCGGGCCGGGCGCCACCAATGCCGCCATTGCCGTGCATGTGGCCGAGCAGGATGCCGTGCCGGTCATCTTCCTGGTGGGCCAGGTGTCACGCGAGGAACGCGGGCGCGGGGCGTTTCAGGAGGTGGATTACACTCAGTTCTTCGGTGCCATGGCCAAGGGCGTGTGGGAGCCTGCCGATGGCGCGAAGCTGGTGGAGGTCATGGCGCGCGCCTTCCGCCTGGCCGCCGAGGGCCAGCCGGGGCCGGTGGTCATCTCGCTTCTGGAAGACATGCTGGGCGATGTGGTGGACGAGGTGGCGGCGCTGGTCTTTCCCGTGGCGCGGGCACATTACAGTCTCGACGACCTGACCCGCCTGCAGGCCATGATCGACCGGGCGGAACGGCCCCTCGTCATTGCCGGTGCCGCCTTGCGCGGGGCCAAGGGGGCCGCGGCTCTGCAACGCTTTGCCGAGGGCCAGCGCATCCCCGTGGCCTGCTCGTGGAAAAATCAGGATGTGTTTGACAACGCTTCCGCGCTTTATGCCGGACACCTGGGCTTCGGCAATCCCCCGGCGCACCGGAAGATCCTGGCGGAGGCCGATCTCATCATCGCGGTGGGCACCCGGCTGGGTGATATCGGCAGCCTGAACTACACCCTGCCGCGCGCCGGCGAGCCGGACCAGCCGGTCATCCACATTTATGGCGACGGCAAGCCCATCGGCAAGGTGTCGCGCACCGAGCTGGGGCTGGTGGCTGATCCCGTGGCGGTCTTGCAGGCGCTGGGGCAGGATGCGCGGGTGGTGTCCTCGGCGCGCGAGGCGTGGATCTCGCGCCTGTCCAGCTTCATCGCCGAGTTCCGCGCCTTCACGCCGGTGAACCCCACGGACGGCGTGGACTTCGGCACGGTGGTGGCCGCGCTGGCCCGGCATGCGCCCGCCACGGCCGTCATCACCACGGACGCGGGCAACATGTCGAGCTGGGTGCACCGGCACTGGACCATGACGCCCGCCAACACCCTGCTGGGTGCCATTGCCGGGGCCATGGGCTTTGGCGTGCCTTCGGCGGTGGCGGCGGCCATCGTGCAGCCGGAGCGCACGGCCATCTGCTTCGTGGGCGATGGCGGTGTGCTGATGACCGGGCAGGAGATCGCCACCGCCATGCAATATGGCGCGGCGCCGAAGATCGTGCTGTCGGACAATGGCATCTATGGCACCATCCGCACCCATCAGGAGCGCGAGTTTCCGGGCCGGGTGTCCGGCACCATGCTGACCAACCCGGACTTCACCCAATGGGGCGAGAGCTTCGGGCTGCGCGTCTTCCGGCTGGAGATGGGCGGCGATGTGGAGGCCATGGTGCAGGCGTTTCTGGCGGAAAAGGGTCCGGCCCTGCTCCACGTCCGCTCGTCGCGTCAGGCGCTCTCGGCCTTCGGGCAGTTGAAGACGGCGTGAATTTTTTGCCATGAGTGACTGGATGGCCGGGTCAAGCCCGGCCATGGAGAGGTATTGGGGGACTGGCGGAGCAACGACGCCGGATGCGCGCGTTCGGCGGGCGGCGAAGCGCCACCGCGCTTCGCATAGGTCGCCCGCCGCCGGCCCTCCGCTCGCGCTCCGGGCGTTCGGTGCTCAAATCGATCCACCGGATCGATTTGCCGGTCCTACGAACCGTCGCGCCTCACCCCGGTACGCGGCCGAAGAGGGCAAGGGAAAGTTTGCGGTCGCGGCCATAAATGTCCGGACGGAATTCGACGCCGCGCGCGCCCTTGAAGGCCGTGGCATAGACGAGATGCACCGGAATGGGCGTGGGCAGGCTGACGCGCGTGGTGATGCCGGAGGCGAGCACGGCGTCGATGCGCTCGCGGCTCCAGCCCGGCAGGCGGGCAATGAGATCGTAGGCAAGATCGATGGGCCGCGACAGGCGGATGCAGCCATGGCTGAAGGCGCGCGTGGTGAAGGCGAACTTGTCGCGCGCCGGCGTGTCGTGATGATAGATGTTGTGCTTGTTGGGGAACATGAACTTCACCCGGCCCAGCGCATTGGTCGGCCCCGGCTTCTGGCGGAAGGTGAATGGGAAGGCCCCGGTCCCGTAATTGGCCCAGGTGATGCCCGCCCAGCTTGCCAGCTTGCCGTTGACGAAGATGTCGTATTCAGCGGCATAGGCGTAGGGGTTCGCCTTCAGCCTGGGCAGCATCTCCTTGGTGGCGATGGTGTAGGGCACGGTCCAGGTGGGGTTGAGATCGACATATTCCATCTGGTCGGAGAATTCCGGCGTCTGGGTGGCAACCGCCCCCACCACCACGTTCATATTGTCCGACACCTGGCCCTGCTGCACGAAGTTCAATTCGTAGCCCGCGATGTTCACCAGAAGATGCTCGGCCCCGAGATCATCGGGCAGCCAGCGCCAGCGCTCCATGTTCAAGGTGATCTGGCGCTTGCGCTCAGCGGGCGGCACATTGAGCGCCAGAATGGTTTGCTTGCCGATGAGGCCCTTGGCCTCCAGACCGTGGCGGGCCTGAAAATTGATGACAGCCTTGGCGAGGGCCGCGTCATAGGTGGCGGAGGCCGAGGGCGGACCGGCATAGTCGCCGGTGAGTGCCAGCAGGGCGCGGATTTGCGCCATGCGGGGGTCGCTGCCGCCGGGCTTGACCGTGGCGCCTGCCGCGATGGCCGGGTTGCTGCCGGACTGGGCCAGGCGGATGTAGGCGCGCAGGATTTTCTTCAGCGCCTGATAGTGCGGGTTCTTCGGCTCCATGGCCGTGAGGTAGGCGGCGGGGTCCGGCTGTTTGCCAAGGCCCGACAGCAGGCGCAGCACGTCGATGGTCTTGCGGCTGCGGAAGAGATGGGGATCCACCTTCTGCGGCGCCACGCGGCCAATCTTCAGGTCCGCGCCATAGGCCACCAGGAAGGCGTCGAAATAAAGTTCGGCCTCGGCGGCGCGATAGGCGTCGGCGAAGTCCATGGTGTCGCGCAGTTCCGCCAGTTGCCCGGCGGGATAATCGGCGGGGTTCAGGCCGTCATATTCGGCCTGCTCAAGACGCGCGATGAGCTTGTCCATGCGCGCGGTGTCGGACCAGTAGAGGGGCCCGCGATTGTCCACGTAGTAGGACTTGAGCGCGGCGCGGATGCGCTCGATGGGGAGCGCCAGACGGTCCGGCCCGGTGAGCATTTCCGTGAGCGCGGCGCGCACCTCGGCCTCGCTCGCGGCCATGGCCCGGCCCGCCGCCAGCGGCAGCAGCAGCACCAGCGCCAGCATGAGGCGCAGCAGGACGGGGCGGATCAGACGCGGCATGAAGTCTCCGGCAGCAAAAACCGCCCGAGATTAGCGTGATTCATTCCTTTTGACAGCCTTCTGCGTCACACGTTCAGGAGAAGGAATTCCCGCTCCCAGGAGGAGATGACGCGGCGGTAATGCTGCATCTCCTCGAACTTCACGTCCTGATAGGCCTCGACGAATTTTTCGCCGAGAACCTTCTTCAGCGACTTGGTGTAATTCAACTTGTCGAGAGCCTCGTCGAGGTTGATGGGCAGCGTGTGGGCATAGCGATAGGCCGAGCCGGTGACGGGATCGGAGGGCTTGATGCGCTCGGTCATGCCGAGGTAGCCGCAGGCCAGGGTTGCCGCCATGACCAGATAGGGGTTGGCGTCGGCCCCCGGCACGCGGTTTTCGATGCGCATGTTGGAGGCGTCCGAGGACGGCACGCGGAGCGAGACGGTGCGGTTGTCGATGGCCCAGTGGACATTGGTGGGGGCGTCCGACTCCGGCACCAGGCGACGGTAGGAATTGACGTTGGGCGCCATGAGCGGCAGGGCCGCCGCCATGTAGCGCTGCAAGCCGCCGATGTGGTTCAGGAACACCTTGGAGGGCTTGCCGTCGCGCCCGGAGAAAATGTTCTTGCCGGTCTTCATGTCCATGACCGACTGGTGGATATGCATGGCCGAGCCCGGTTCGGTTTCGTGCGGCTTGGCCATGAAGGTGGCATACATGTCGTGCTTGAGCGCCGCCTGACGCACGGTGCGCTTGAACAGGAAGACCTGATCGGCCAGTTCCAGCGGGTCGCCGTGGTTGAAGTTGATCTCAAGCTGGGCCGGGCCGGATTCGTGGGAGAGGGTGTCCACGTCCAGCTCCTGGGCCTCGCAATAGTCGTAGATGTCCTCGACGATGGGGTCGAAGTCATTGGCGGCGTCGATGCCATAGGCCTGGCCGCCCGGTTCCTTGCGGCCCGAGCGCCCCACCGCCGCCTCCAGCGGATAGTCGGGGTCGAGGTTTTTTTTCACCAGATAGAATTCAAGCTCCGGGGCCACCACGGGCCGCCAGCCCTTTTCCTTGTAGAGCGCCAGCACCCGCTTCAGCACATGGCGCGGGGAAATTTCCACCGGCTCGTCATTCAGGTGAAACGCATCGCAGATGACCTGCGCCGTGGGTTCCTGATACCAGGGAACGAGCCGCGTGGTTTCAAAGTCGGGGTCCATGTAAACGTCGATGGCGCTGTCGGAGACGGCCTCGGTTTCCTGCACATAGCGGCCATTGATGGTGAGGGTGAAGATTTCCTCGGGGATGCGCAGGCCCCGGCTCTTCTGGCCCTTCAGGAATTTCTTGGGGGGGAGGATCTTGCCGCGCGCCGTGCCCGACATGTCGGCCACGAGGCACTCGATTTCAGTGATCCGCCGGGACGTAATGAATTCCTCAAATTTGGTATTAGCCATGATGCCCTGAAGGGTTGTTGCACGCGCGGCATCTTAGCCCGCCGCCTTGACCGAGGGAAAGGGGGGCCGGTAGAGTCTGCCCATCATGGCAAATTCCCTTGTCGCTCCCTCCTATTACCAGGCCACGGCCAACCGGACGCTCACCACCACGCCGCTCGGGGGTGATGTCAGTTGCGATGTCTGCATCATCGGGGCGGGCTTTACCGGGCTTTCCGCCGCGCTGGAACTGGCCAAGGCGGGCTACAAGGTGGTGGTGCTGGAGGCGGGCGCGGTGGGCCATGGCGCCTCGGGGCGCAACGGCGGGCAGATCTGCACCGGCTTTTCCTCCGGCCAGCACCGGGTGGAGGCGCAACTGGGCAAGGCCGATGCGCGGAAGGCCTTCCGGCTGGCGGAGGAATCCAAGACCCTGATCGAGCAGCGCATTGCCGACTACAAGATCGACTGCGGCTTGCAGTGGGGCTATCTGCACGCCATTCCCAAGGCCACGCATATGCACGACCTCTTTCAGTGGAAGGAGGAAATGGACGATCTGGGCTATGAGGGCTGCGAGGTGCTGGACGGGCCGGAGCTGCGGGCCAAGCTGGCCACGTCGCTTTACCATGGCGCGCTGCGCGAGCCGCGGGCCGGGCATTTCCACACGCTGAATTATCAACTGGGTCTGGCGGCGGCGGCGCAGGGCCATGGCGCGGTGATCCATACGCAGTCGCCGGTCATTGAGGTGGACACCGGCAACAAGCCCTGGGCGCGCACGGCGGCGGGCAAGGTTTCCGCCGCCTATATGATCATCGGCGGCAATGGCTATCTGGGACGGACGGTGAAGCCGCTCTATGGCCGGGTCATGCCGGTGACGAGCTATATCATCACCACCGAACCCCTGGGCGAGGAGCGCTGCCGGGCGCTGATCCGCGACAACGAGGCGGTGGCGACGACCAATTTCATCGTCGATTATTTCCGCACCACGCCGGACACGCGGCTGTTGTTCGGCGGGCGGGCGGCCTATTCCACGCTGGAGCCACCCAATCTCGGCGCCTACATGCGGCCGCGCATGGTGCAGGTGTTTCCGCAATTGCAGGACGTGAAGATCGAGCATGCCTGGGGCGGCTATATCGCCATTACCTATAACCGCATTCCCGATTGCGGGCGGCTGTCACCCACGGTTTTCTATGCCCATGGCTACTCCGGTCAGGGCGTGGCGCTGGCCGGCCTCTATGGCAAGCTCATGGCCGAGGCGGTGAAGGGCACGGCGGAACGCTTCGACCTGCTGGCGCGGGTGAAGCACCTGCCCTTCCCCGGCGGGCCCATCCGCACACCCATGCTGGTGGCGGCCATGCTGTTCTACCGCCTGAAGGACGCCCTGAGCTGACATGGTGAACGCCCTGGTGCCGCTTCTGTCGGGTGGCGACCGGCGGTCCATCGGCAAGGTGGCGCAGGTGGTGCGGCTGGTGCAAAGCCAGCCCCGGCACATGGCCGATCTGGTGGCCGGGCTGTGGCATGACGACGAGGTGGTGCGCATGCGGGCGGCGGACGCGCTGGAGAAGGTGTCGGCGGGGCGGCCTCCGGTGGTCCTGCCCCTCCCGCGCACGCTGCTGTCACTGGCCGAGCGCGCCACGCAACAGGAGGTGCGCTGGCATCTGGCGCAAATCCTGCCCCGCCTGCCGCTGATCGAGTCGGAACAGGCGCGGCTCACGCCCATCCTGTTTGCCGGGCTCGATGATCCGAGCCACATCGTGCAGGTCAACACCTTGCAGGCGCTGGCCGACCTGAGCGCCAGCGACGCGGGATTGCGCTTCAAGCTGCTGCCGGTGGCGGAAGCCATGGCGGTTCATGGCGCGCCCTCGGTGCGGGCGCGGCTGCGCAGCCTCTTGCAGCAGTTGCGCGCCGCGACCCTTTGACCACTCTCAATCCTTCATGGGCGTGGCGCGGGCGCCCTTCTGCCAGGCCTTGAGGCAGAGATATTCGCCGATGAGGGCGGAGGCCGCGAGCGAGGTCAGTTCGGCGTGGTCGAAGGGCGGCGACACTTCCACCATGTCCATGGCGACGAAGTTGATATTCGTCAGTTTACGGATGATCGAGGCGGCCTGATGATAGGTGAGGCCGCCGGGAATGGGCGTGCCCGTGCCGGGGGCGGCGGAGGGATCGAGGCAGTCGATATCGAAGGTGAGATAGGCCTTGGTCTTCCCGACCTTCTTGGCAATGATGTCGGCCAGTTCCTGGGCCGGCTTGTCGTGCACCTCATCGGCGAAGATGATGCGGAAGCCCATGCCGGTTTCGCCCAGGAAGCTGGTGCGGATGCCGATCTGCACGGACTTGTGCGGATCGATCAGGCCCTCGCGCACGGCATAGCCGAACATGGTGCCGTGGTCGATGCGGCCGCCGCCGTCCGGCTCGATGTCGCGGTGGGCGTCAAAATGCACCAGCGCCAGGGGGCCGTGCTTTTTGGCATGGGCTTTCAATAGCGGATAGGTGATGAAATGGTCGCCGCCGAGGGTGACCATTTCCGTGCCGGTGGCGATGATCGCGCTGGCGTGCTGTTCCAGCGTGTCGGGGAAGGCTTCCTTGCGACCCCAGTCGAAGAAGCAGTCGCCGTAATCCACCACGGCCAGCGTGTCGAAGGGATCAAAGCCCCAGGGATAGATCGGTCCCCAGGCATTTTCCGCCGAGGCATGGCGAATGCCCGCGGGCCCAAGGCGCGTGCCGGGCCGGTGGGTCACCGCCTGATCGAAGGGCACGCCGGTGACGGCGATGTCCACGCCGGCAAGATCGCGGGTGTATTTTCGGCGCATGAAGGACAGTGCCCCGGCATAGGTTGCCTCCCAGCGGGTGCCCTTCACGTCCTCGCGCCGAAACGCCTCATCGCCCGGCGTGCGGCCGAGCTTGTCCATTTCCAATGCCATGGCGTTACTCCGTCAGCAGGAGGGAGTCCTTGGGCTCCCAGCTCATCCAGACCTTGTCGCCGCGTTCCACCCCGGAGCCACCCTCGCGGCTTTCGTTTTGCACGGTGACATAGAGGTCCTGGCCATCGGGCAGGCTGGCGACCACGTCGCTGGTGTCGCCGTAATAGGCCACGTCGCGGATGGCGACCTTGACCTTGACCAGCTTCGCATCCTTCGGCTCGGACTTGGTGATCTTGAGCTTTTCCGGGCGCACGGCAATGGCGGCGGTTTCGCCAACGAGGTCCTTCGTGGCCATTTCCATCTTGCCGATTGAGGGCACGTCGAGAACGACGGCATTGGGCTTCTTGCTCACCACCCGGCCCTCGATCAGGTTCACCTTGCCGATGAAATCGGCGACGAAACGGCTCTTCGGGTGTTCATAGAGTTCGGCAGGCGTGGCGATCTGCTGCACGGCACCCTTGTCCATGACCGCGATGCGGGTGGCCATGGAGAGCGCCTCGTCCTGATCGTGGGTGACGATGATGAAGGTGATGCCCACGGTTTCCTGAAGGCGGGTCAATTCCATGCGCATGTCGTCGCGCAGCTTGGCGTCCAGCGCCGACAGCGGCTCGTCGAGCAGCAGCACCTTGGGGCGCTTCACCAGCGCGCGGGCCAGGGCGACGCGCTGGCGCTGGCCGCCGGACATCTGGTCGGGCTTGCGCTGGGCCAGGTGCGACAGCTTCACCATTTCCAGCGCCTCGCCGACGCGGCGCTTCGTCTCGTCCTCGGCCACCCCGGTGACGCGCAACCCATAGGCCACGTTGTCGGCCACCGTCATGTGCGGGAAGACGGCATAGGACTGGAACACCATGTTGGTGGGCCGCTTGTTGGGCGGGGTCAGCGACATGTCCTGACCGTCGATGAGGATTTGCCCGGAGGTGGGGGTTTCCAGCCCGGAGATCATGCGCAGCAGCGTGGTCTTGCCGCAGCCCGAGGGACCAAGGAGGGCAAAGAACTCGTTCTGGGCGATGTCGAAGGAAATATCGTCAACGGCGGTGACGCCGCCGGGGAAGCGTTTCGACACATTGCGGATGGAGACAATGGTGTCGGGAGAAGGCGGGGCGTCGGACATGTTGGCGCTGGACATGGTTTCCTCAGTGGCCCGCCTTGTCGGGGGCTTGCAGTTTCATGGCAATGACGGTGGCCACGATGGTGATGACGATGAGAATGGTGGAGGCGGCGTTTACTTCATATTTCACCCCGGTCTTCACCATGGAATAGATCTTCACCGGGAAGGTGACGGTTTCCGGCCCGGAGGTGAAGAAGGTGATGACGAAGTCATCGAGCGACAGCGTGAAGGCGAGAAGCGCGCCCGCCACCAGGCCCGGCATCATATAGGGGATGAGAATCCTGGTGAAGGTCTGCCACTCGCTGGCGCCGAGGTCCTTGGAGGCTTCCTCAAGCTGGCGGTTAAAACCCACCAGACGCGAGCGCACCACCACCGCCACGAAGGGGAAGCAAGGGGAGGTGGGCGATGGTGATGGGGTGCCGAGGTTCAGGGGCCAGGGCAGATGGGTCATGCCGGTCATCATGCCGGTCCGGGCATAGAACAGCAGCATTGCGACACCCATGCAGATTTCCGGGATGACGATGGGCAGCGCCATGGCACCCTCGTAGGCCGCCTTGCCGGGAAAGCGGAAGCGCCAGAGCAGCACGGCCACCATGGCACCGATGACGGTGGCGAAGATGGTGGAGATGAAGGCGATGGACAATGAGTTGAGCAGCGCGCTCATGAGGTCGCTGTTGTGCCAGGCCTTGGCATAGTTCTCCAGGGTGAAACCCTTCCAGATGCCGCCGCGGTTCTGGATGTTGAAGGAATAGGCGATGAGCACCAGAATGGGCGTGTAGAGCATGACCAGGACGGCCACGAAGACCGCCCGCAGCCAGCGGCGCTTGCCATAGTCGAGGGGGCCCTGCCCCGGTTTCAGAAGGGCAGCCATCAGACGTCAACCCCCTTGGAATTGCGCGACAGGAAAGCGCGAACCGCCAGAACGGCGAAGGTGGCATACATGAGCAGAAGCGACAGGGCCGAGCCGAAGGGCCAGTCATTGGCCGGGCCGAACTGGCTTTGAATGACGTTGCCGATCATCCACGAGCTGGTGCCGCCGAGCAGTTCCGAGGTCAGGAAGGTGCCGAGGCAGGGAATGAAGACCAGCACGACGCCGGTGACGATGCCCGGCATGGTGAGCGGCAGGGTGATGTTCCTGAAGGTCTGGAACTGGGTGCCGCCGAGGTCGAGGCTGGCTTCCAGGAAGGATTTGTCCAGCCGCTCGATGGTGGCGTAGAGCGGCAGCACCATGAAGGGCATGTAGACATAGACCAGGCCGAAGATGACGCCGAAGGTGTTGTTCATCAAGGGCAGCGGCCCAAGGCCCACGGCACCGAGAGCGGAGTTGACGAGGCCATTGTCGCGCAGCACCGCCATGAGCGCATAGGTGCGGATCAACAGGTTGATCCAGAAGGGCAGCACGATGAGCATGAGCAGCAGCGGCCGCCAGCGGTCCGGCGCGAAACAGATGCCGAAGGCGATGGGGTAGGCAATGATCAGGCAGGCCAGCGTGGCAAGCGCGCTCCACCACAGGGTCCGGATGAAGATGGAGACAATGTCGGGATTGAAGGAGCGCAGATAATTGGTGAGGCCGGAGAAGTAGTCGTATTGATTGATGGAAATCTGGCCATCAATCATCGCCTTGGACGAGAAGGAGAGGACAAAGAGAAAGGCGAGCGGCACGAGAAAGAAGGCGATGAGCCAGAGGGTGCCCGGCGTGGCGAGAGTCCAGAATACGTTGCGATTGGTTTTCCAGTCTTCCACGATCCGTCCGCTCCCCTGCCCGGCTTTTTGCGCAAGACTAGCAAGGCGGCCCACGGCGGGCAACAGTTGGCTTGCGCCATGCAGCCCGGAAAAATCAGCAATTCCAAAGAAAAGGGAGGGCCAACAGACCCTCCCCGGCACAATGCTGCACTGCGTTGCTCAGGCGGCCTGAATCGCCGTCCAGATTTCGTCGCGGACCTTGACCGCTTCCTCGCCGAGGTAAGCCGAATATTCGCACTTGGCCAGAACGTCGGCAGGCGGGAAGATCGCCGGGTTGTTCTGGTAGGCTTCATCCATCAGCGCCTTGGCGGCGGCGTTGGGCGTCGCATACATGATGGTCTTGGTGATGCCCTTGCCCACTTCACCGTCGAAGATGTAGTTGATGAAGGCATGGGCGTTTTCCGGGTGCGGCGCGCCGGTGGGAATGGCGATGGTGTCTTCCCACACGTTCGAGCCTTCCTTCGGAATGACGTAGCTCAGATCATCATCCTCGGTCATGACCTGGGCGATGTCGCCGTTGTATTCCATGGTCAGATCGACCTCGCCCTGGGCGAGCAGGTCCTGGCCATTGTCGTCGGCATATTTCTTGACCAGCTTCTTGCCCTTGATGAGAAGGTCCCGGGCCTTGTTCAACTCGTCGATGTTGGTGGAATTGTAGCTGAAGCCGAGATACTTGAGCGCCGCGCCGATGGCATGCTCCTGGTCGCCGAGCAGGGCAATCCGGCCAGCATACTTTTCGTCATCAAGCAGCCACTTCCAGGAATCCGGCGCGCCTTCCACCTTGGACTTGCGATAGCCGATGCCGACCGTGCCCCACTGATAGGGCAGCGAATACTTGCGGCCCGGATCGAAGGTGGGGTTCAGGAAGGAGGGGTCGATGTTCTTCATGTTGGGGATCTTGGCGTGATCCAGCGGCATGAGCATGTTGGCCTTGACCATGCGCTCCACCACATTCGAGGTCGGCACGATGACGTCATAGCCGGGGTTGCCCGCCTTCAGCTTGGTAAAGAGTTCATCGCCATCGGCGAAGAGATCGAGCTTCACCTCGATGCCGGTGGCCTTGTTGAAATCGTCGAGGGTGGTCTCGCCGATGTAGGTGTCATAGTTGTAGAAGGAGAGCTTCTTCTCTTCCTCGGCCATGGCGAAGCGCGGCGACAGCACCAGGCCGGCGAAGGCGGCACCGGTTCCCTTCAGCAGGGAACGACGGGTGAAGCGGGGAAAAGGGCGATGCACGGTCATTCAGTTTCTCTCCTCTCAAGGCGCCTTCTCGGGGCGTGGCAACTATAGGGTGGTAATAATTGCGCCCGAATCAAGACGGGGCAAGGGAAAAGGGGCACGACTTTCGCCGGGTTTCCGGCTGCCGCCGCGCCCTCTCCGTCAGGCCATTTCGCCCTTTACGTCGGCGAGCGTCTTTTCGATGGCGCGCCGGGCCTTGGCCACCAGTTCGTCGATCTCCTTCTCGGTGATGACGAAGGGCGGGGCCAGCACCATGGTGTCCCAGCAGGCGCGCATGACCAGGTTTTCGTTGAAGCAGTGATCGCGGCACATGGTCCCGACACGGCCACAGTCGGCAAAGCGGGCGCGGGTCTTCTTGTCGGGGGTAAGTTCGATGGCGCCCAGCAGGCCGGTGGTGCGCACCTCGCCGACGATGGGCAGGTCCAGCAAGGTGGAGAGCTTCTGGTTGAAATAGGGCGCAAGCTTTGCCACCCGCTCCACCAGGCCCTCGCGCTCGATGATTTCGAGATTGCGCAGCGCCACGGCGGCGGCCACGGGATGCCCCGCATAGGTCATGCCGTGGTAGAATTCGCCACCCTTGTCGAAGAAGTCCTTGATCAGGTGGTCGGCGAAGGCGACCGCGCCGATGGTCTGGTAGCCGGAGGACAGGCCCTTGGCCATGGGCACGATGTCCGGGGTGAAGCCGAAGGTTTCAAAGCCGAACCATTTGCCGGTGCGGCCAAAGCCGCAGATGACTTCATCGGAGATGATGAGGATGCCGTATTTGCGGCAGATCTTTTCCACCGCGGGCCAATAGGTGGCGGGCGGAATCAAGACGCCCGCGGCACCCTGAATGGGTTCGCCGATGAAGGCCGCGACATTGTCGGGGCCGAGTTCGAGGATTTTCTTCTCCACCTCGGCGGCGGCTTCCAGGCCGAATTCCTCCGGCGTCTTGTCGCCGCCGAAGTCGTACCAATAGGGCTGCTGGACATGGTGGAAGCCGGGAAATTCGGTGCCCACCTGCTCGTGCATGCCCACCATGCCGCCGAGGTTCGCCGCCACCATGGTGGAGCCGTGATAGCCACGCCGGCGGGCGATGAAGTGCTGGCGATAGGGCTTGCCCATCAGCTTCCAGTAGTGGCGGACGAAGCGGACGATGGTGTCGTTCGACTCCGAGCCGGAGTTGGTGAAGAAGACGTTGTTGAAGCCCTTGGGCATGAGGCTGGAAATCTTGGCCGCGAGTTCGGTGGCGGGCACTGTCGTGGTCTTGAAGAAGGTGTTGTAATAGGGCAGGTCCAGCATCTGCTGATGGGCGACATCGGCCAGTTCCTTGCGGCCATAGCCCACGTTCACGCACCACAGGCCGGACATGCCGTCGAGGATCTTGTTGCCCTTGCCGTCCCAGATGTAGCAGCCCTCGGCATGGGTGATGACGCGCGGGCCGCCGGCGGCGCGGAAGGCCTTGTGGTCGGTGAAGGGGTGGAAGTGGTGCTTCACGTCGTGGGCGACGACTTCCTCGATGTTGATGTTCTTCCTGGCGGTGGTGGTCATGGGTTGCTCCATGCGAGAAATGAACGGAAAGGCCCGCCGGATCGGCAAGGCTGTGGAACCGGGGCGGTGCTGGTTTACGGCTTGAAGCCGATGCGGGCGCAGTGCAGCATGATCTCGTCATGGTCGGTCTTCGACCAGACGGGAAGGCAGCCACCGGCTCTCGTCATGTGGAAACACATGGTTTGAAGCTGCCAGAAAGCGCCTGCTCTCGCAACCCCGCCCTTTTGCATCTGCGAAGGCAGCTCAGGCGGCGAAGGCCGCGGCCATGAGGCGCTTGGTGTAGGCTTCCTTCGGATTGCCCATGACCTCGTCTGGGGTGCCCTGCTCCACCAGCTTGCCATCCTTCATGACCATGATGTGGTCGGACATGGCGCGGACCACGGCAAGGTCGTGGCTGATGAAAAGATAGGACAGGTTATTTTCCCGCTGGAGCTTGCGCAGCAGTTCGACGATCTGTTTCTGCACCTGCCGGTCGAGGGCGGACGTCGGCTCGTCCAGCACCACCACCTTGGGCTTCAGGATGATGGCGCGGGCGATGGCGATGCGCTGGCGCTGGCCGCCGGAGAACTCATGCGGATAGCGGTTGCGCAGGGTGGGGTCGAGGCCAACCTCGCGGAAGGCGGCGATGGCGCGGCGGTCGCGCTCCGCCGCCGACATGGACGGCTCGTGGACGAGAAGGCCCTCGGTGACGATCTGTCCGGCGGTGAGGCGCGGCGACAGCGAGCCGAAGGGATCCTGCAACACCACCTGGATTTCGCTGCGCAGGGGGCGCATCTCCTTCACCGACTTGGTGGTGATGTCCTGGCCGTCGAAGTGCACCGCACCCGTGGAGGGCAGCAGGCGGAGCAGCGCCCGGGCCAGCGTCGACTTGCCGGAGCCGGACTCGCCCACGATGCCGATGGTCTGGCCCTGCTTCAGCTGCACCGAAACGCCGTCCACCGCCTTGAGCACCATGGGCGGACCGGCCAGGAAGCCGCCGCCGATCTTGAAGGTGACATGAACATCATCGCCCGCCAGGATTTCCGGGGCGCTTTCCGGCACCGGCGTCTTGCGGCCCTCCGGTTCCGAGGCGAGCAATTCCCTGGTGTAGGGATGGTGCGGATTGGCGAAAATCTCCTTGGCGTCGCCCTGCTCCACGATTTCGCCGTAGCGCATGACCACCACGCGGTTGGCGATGCGGCGCACGATATTGAGGTCATGGGTGATGAACACCATTCCCATGCCCAACTCGCGCTGCAAGCCGGCCATGAGGTCGAGGATTTCCGCCTGGATGGTGACGTCGAGGGCGGTCGTGGGTTCGTCGGCGATGAGAATGTCGGGGTTGTTGGCGAGCGCCATGGCGATCATGACACGCTGGCGCTGGCCGCCGGAGAGTTCATGCGGATAGGAGGCAAGGCGGCGTTCCGGCTCCGGAATGGAGACAAGGCGCAGCATGTCGAGCGCGCGCGTCCTCGCTTCCGCCGCCGTGACGTGGCGGTGGCGCATGATAGGTTCGATGAGCTGGTTGCCGATGGTGTAGAGCGGATCGAGCGAGGTCATGGGCTCCTGGAAGATCATGGTGATCTTGGAGCCACGAATGGCGTTGAGTTCGGACTTCGGCATGCCGATGAGGTTGACACCGCGATAGTCGGCCCGGCCCGAAGCCCGGCCATTGCGGGCGAGCAGGCCCATGACCGCCATCATCAGCTGGCTCTTGCCGGAGCCGGATTCACCCACGATGGCCACGGTTTCCCCGGCATGGACATCGAGGGACACGCCGCGCACCGCCTCGACATCGCCATCGAGGGTGGTGAAGGTGACGCGCACATCATGGAGCGAGAGAATGGGCGGCTGCATGTCAGCGGTCCTTGGGATCGAGGGCGTCGCGCAACCCATCGCCGATGAAGTTGAGCGCGAAGAGCGTTGAGGTGAGGAAGATGGCGGGGATGATGATCAGCCAGTTGGCCGAGGGCATGTTCTTGGCGCCCTGCGAGATCATGACACCCCAGCTCGACATGGGTTCCTGAACCCCGAGACCGAGATAGGACAGGAAGCTTTCGAGAATGATGACCTGGGGCACCAGCAGCGTCATGTAGATGATGACGGGGCCGAGGAGGTTGGGCACGATGTGGCGGATGAGGATGCCCCAGCGCGTGACGCCCAGCGCCTCCGCCGCCTGAACATATTCCTGGCGCTTGATGGAGAGCGCCTGGCCGCGCACGATACGCGCCATGTCGAGCCACATGACAGCGCCCACGGCGAGGAACATGAGGATGAAGTTGCGCCCGAAGAAGACCACCAGCATGATGACGAAGAAGATGAACGGCAGCGCATAGAGAATGTCGACGATGCGCATCATGATCTCGTCGGTCTTGCCGCCGGCAAAACCGGCGGTGGCGCCATAGAGCACGCCGATGACCACGGCGACGATGCCGGCCAGAAGGCCGATGGACAGCGACACACGGCCCGCCATCAGCACGCGGGTCAGCACGTCGCGGCCCGAGTTGTCGGTGCCGAAGAAAAAGTATTTCTTCTCCACGTCCGACGTCATGGTGAGGGACAGGCCATCGGCGGATTTGCCGGTGACCGCGACCTGGGTGTTCTCCAGCATGTCGGAACGGTCGAGATAGCGAGTCACACGTTCATCGATGGGCTTGGCCGCGCTGACGGTGGTGACAACCTTGCCGTCCTTCTCTTCCCACTTCACCAGATCAAGGCGGGCGCGCTTCACCGCGTCCCTGATGGCCAGGTCCATCTGGTCGGTCTTGGGATAGGCCGAGAGTGATGGCGGCACGCGGTTATAATCCTGATAGATGGTGGTGTAGTGGTGCGGCGTGAAGAAGGGGCCGATGATGCAGGCCAGCGCCATGATGATGAGGTAAAGACCGGAGACGGCGGCGGCACGGTTGGCCTTCAGCCGCGCCCAGGCGTCGGCCCAGAGGGAGCGGCCCTTTTCGGCGGCGAGAATGGCGGTTGGCTCAGTCATAACGCACCCGCGGATCGACCGCCGCATAGAGCAGATCGACGATGAAATTGAACAGGACGGTGAAGATGGCCACCACGACCACCGTGCCCATGACCAGCGTGTAGTCGCGGTTGAGCGCGGCCTCGACGAAATAGCGGCCAATGCCGGGGATCTGGAAAATGGTCTCGACGATGACCGAGCCGGTGAGCAGCGCCGCCGCCGCCGGACCGGCATAGGAAATGACCGGCAGGAGCGCACCGCGCAGGGCGTGCTTCAGCACCACGGAAAATTCCGAGAGCCCGAGCGCGCGGGCGGTGCGGATATGGTGGGCGTGCAGCGCCTCGATCATGGAGCCGCGCATGAGCCGCGAGACAATGGCCAGTTGCGGCAGCATGAGGGTGAGGACGGGACCAACCTTGTGGACGAAATCGCCGCCGCCCCAGCCGCCCACGGGGAACCATTTCAGGCCGAGGGCGAAAACCAGCTGGAAGAGCGGCGCAATGACGAAGGTGGGGATGGTCGAGCCGGCCGTGGCCAGGCCAACCACGGCATAATCGGTGCCATGGTTCTGGTTGAGCGCGGCAGTGATGCCGAGGAGCGTGCCGAGAAGGAGGGCGAGGCCGAGCGCCATGGCCCCGATCTGGATGGAGACCGGCAGGCCGTTGGCGAAAAGGTCAGCGACGGTGAAATCCGGCAGGTTGTAGCTTGGTCCGAAATCACCGCGCAGCAGGTTCTGGAGATAGAACAGATATTGCTTCCACAGCGGCTGGTCGAGGTGGAAGACGCGCTCAAGATTGGCCTTGATGACCGGGTTCAGGCCCTTTTCCTGATTGAAGGGACCGCCGGGGGCCACGCGCATGAGAAAAAAGGAAATGGTGACGATGACGAACATCGTGGGAATGGCGGTCAACAACCGCCGGAACACGTAACGCAGCATGGGTGTCTCCGTCCCGGATGCGAAGGGACCGGCGCTGGTGAGGCGCCGGTCCGGGAGGCGGAGTTATTCCTTGCTCATGAAGCGGGTGGGATGAATGTCCATGACATTGTCTTCCCAGCCCTTGAGCTTGTTGGAAACGATGGTGTGGAAGCTGTAATAGAGCAGCGGCACCACGCAGAGGTCACGGGCCACGCCCATGGCCTCGGCGTCCGACAGCTTGGCCATGCGGGCTTCCGGCGTCGGCGCAGAGGCGGCCTCGGCCATCAGCTTGTCATAGTCCGGGTTGGAATAGACGGCATAGTTGTTGCCGGCCCCGGTCTTGCACAGGTCGAGGAAGTTGGCGGGATCCTTGTAGTCGGCAATCCAGCCGGCGCGCGCGATGTCGAAATCGCCGTGCTGTTCCAGCATGCCGTAGTGGGTCTTGGTGTCGGTGTTGAGCAGCGTCACCTCAATGCCCAGGGGCTTCAACTGTTCCTGGATGGCCACCGCCGTGTTCTTGTGGTTCTCCGAGGTGTTGTAGCGGATTTCCATCTTCAGCGGCTTGTCCGGGCCATAGCCCAACTCGGCCAGCACCTTCTTGGCCTCGTCCTCGCGGTCGATCTGCGATTTCTGGGCATAGTCGGTGAAGCGCGAGGTGTAGCCCGCAATGCCCGGCGGCACGAAGGAGTAGCCGGGGATCATGGTGTTCTGCCAGACCTTCTCAGCCAGATAGTCACGGTCGATGGCTTCCGACACGGCGTGGCGCAGCTTGACATTGTCCCAGGGCTTCTTGTCGGTCTTGAAGACATAGTAATAGGTGCCGAGATAGGGGCCAATGCGCACCTGATCGCCGAACTTCTTCTTGAGATCGGCCAGTTGCTCGGTCGGGATGTCGTCGTTGGAGTCGAGTTCACCGGCTTCCAGACGCTTCATGGCGGTGGAGCGGTCTTCGGTCGGAATGAAGTTCACCACGTCGATCTTGACGTTGGCGGCGTCATAGAACTTGTCGTTCTTGACCGCCTTGATGTGATCGTTGGGCACGAATTCCTTCAGCACATAGGCGCCGTTGGACACGAGGTTGCCCGGCTTCACGAAATCCGGTCCGAACTTTTCCACATTGGCCTTGCTGACGGGATAGGTGGCCTGATGGGTGAGCATTTCGAGGAAATAGGGCGTGGGCGCGTTGAGCGTGACCTCGAAGGTATTGGCGTCCACCGCCTTCACCCCCAGTTCCTCCGGCTTCTTCTTGCCGGCGGTCACATCTTCGGCATTGGCCACGGGCGCCAGCATGTAGGCGTATTCGGCGGCGGTGGCGGGATCAACCACGCGGCGCCACGAGAAGACGAAATCTTCGGCGGTGACGGGCGTGCCGTCGGACCAGGTGGCGCCGGCGCGCATCTTGAAGGTATAGACCTTGCCATCCGGCGAGACGGTGTAGCTTTCGGCAGCGCCGGGCTGGACCGTGGCCTTGGCGTCATGGACCATCAGGCCCATGAACAGATCGCGCAGGATGTTGGCTTCATAGACCGTCGCGGTCTTGTGCGGATCGAGCGATTCCGGGTCGGCGGAGTTGCCGCGGTTGAACACCACTTCGGCGAAGGCGCCGCTGGCGGTCATCAGCAGCATGGTCGAGCCGATGAGCAGGGTTTTCAGGTTGATGTGACGCATGCGTGCTCTCCTGTTCCGGCCGGGCAGAGGTTATCGCCCCACGGGCGGCTCGCTCCGGCAGTTGATGAGGCGAACCTAGCACAGGCGGATGGTTTGTCACGAGGGGGAATGCGCGATGCGGCACAGGGTCGGGAACGATCCCCCGCCCGGAGAGATTGCGGTTTTGTTCTGAAATGCCTAAGAGAGGGGCAATCAGATTTTGGGAAGCCATGGCCCCCCTTACCCCCTTGCTGGACCAGGTCCAGACGCCGGAAGATTTGCGCCGCCTGCCCGCCGACAAGATGGCGGAGGTGGCCCAGGAGTTGCGCGCCGAAACGGTCGCTGCCGCCGCCCAGACCGGGGGCCATTTCGGTTCGGGACTGGGTGTGGTGGAACTGACGGTGGCGCTGCACTTTGTGTTTGATACGCCGCGCGACCGGATCATCTGGGATGTGAGCCACCAGGCCTATCCGCACAAGATCCTGACCGGGCGGCGCAAGGCCATCCGCTCGATCCGCCAGAAGGACGGACTCTATGGCTTCACCAAGCGGAGCGAGAGCGAGTTCGACACCTTCGGTACCGCCCATTCCT
>OEIV010000537.1_pt1 | contig 20214 bp, 17 predicted proteins | sample 1539231 | NCBI WGS metagenome assembly OEIV01 (sample SAMN03794762, study PRJEB22550) | activated sludge metagenome | feature: wastewater treatment plant; material: activated sludge; isolation source: Wastewater treatment plant of a petroleum refinery complex | place: Argentina: Buenos Aires ...
CGTAGAGTTGGGCGAAGAACTGCTGGATGGTCGTCGCGCCGATGGCGAACATGAAGGTCTGGTCGCGGTAGTAGCCGGTGCGATAGTCGCCGGGCTGGACCACCTTGGCCATGGCGATCTGGGCCAGCTCCTTGCCGTCGCCGAAGATGCCGAACTTGGCCTTGCCGCTGAGGACTTCGCGGCGGCCGATCAGACTGGCCTGGCGGCTCTGAACGGCCAGGCTGTAGTCGCGCAGCACGTCGGCGGCACTCATAACCAGTTGCCGCCCGGGTTCCTTTACTTGACTCGTCTTCTTTTCTTGTGTCTCCAGCATCGCTTGCCCTTGTGCATAACTGCCGTTCTGCCTGGCGATCGGCGACGCCCATAAAAATGCGACGCAGGATGGCTGCGTCGCGGGCGTCAGTGACGGATCGGCTGGTCAGACAGGTGTCGGCTCATCGGTCCAGAGTTGGGGCGGCGGTGGGTGCGCTGCCCGGATACATCATAGCATAAATCGCGTTTCAGGCGTAGGGTAGCATCATTCTCGATTAATGGAGAAGAGCTTATGCTGAGACGTACAGAAGAGAGGAAATCTCACGCAAAGACGCAAAGTACGCTAAGCTCAAAAAGCTCTTAAAACTTGGCGTTCTTTGCGTCTTTGCGTGAGACTTATTGCCTCTAGTCGAGCGGGCGCACGCTCAGGTTATCGAAGCGCACCGTCACCGGCGCGCCGCCGAGAGTCTGCACCAGCAGCCCCACATCGCCCGCCGTAAAGGTGTTGTCCGTCACGCGGCCGACCTCCTGCCCATTGACATAAAATATCATGTTGCCCGCCTCGGCGCGCACGGTCAGCCGGTTGGCAACGTTCAGCCCGCCCTGCACGGCGGCCGACTCAAACCAGTGGTTGCCGATCAGCGTCGTCTCCTCCGCGCCGTCGCGGTAGCGGCCGATCCAGACGTAGCCGTCGCCGGAGATTTTGAACAGGTAGAAGTCGCCCGCCGCCGGGTTGGCGCGGAAGAGCAGGCCGTAGCCGTTGTCGAGCGGGCCGTCGGTCTGCGTTGCTTCGACCTCGTAGATACCGTCGCTGAACGTCTGCCCGGCGGCGGCCCACCGGCTGACGTCGTTTTGCAGCACTTCGAAGACGTAACCGCCATCGACGACCGCGCCGCGTGAATAGGCATCCTCGCCGCTGCTCCACCCGCCGGCGTCGTCGAACGTCTCTTCCCAGGGCAGGCCGGTCGCGCCGCCCCGGCAGGCGGTCAGCAGCAGCAGCGCGGCCAACAGCACAAGCCCCCGCCGCAGTGGACGAAGATGAATCGCGGTCGTGAGCAGCATGATCTTTCCTCTCATCCCTTGGCTTTTGTGGCACAAAGGGCTATACTATGACTTCAGACGTGGGCGCGTAGCTCAGTTGGTTAGAGCGCACGGTTCACATCCGTGAGGTCGTGGGTTCGAGTCCCCCCGCGCCCACCACGTCTCATCCCCACTTCCGCCCGCTGCCGCTCATTCTATTGGTTGTGCCCCCGTCGCGGGACACCCACGACGCGCGTCACCGGCATGACGAACAGGATGCCCGTATCGGGCGCGGTCATATCACCCAGGACTTTCTGGGTAGCCTCGATGATGCGATTGACCAGTTCATCGCCGTCGACCACGGACATAAACGTCCGGTGGTGTTCCTCACCGGCATGGAGCAAGCTGTGCAGACTGGGCATCAGCGGCATATCGTCGCGCAGGCTGGCCCGCTGGCGAATGTGGCCCAGCCCTGTGCTATCGATGATGGTGATGCCCGTCACCCCGGTCTTCTCCCAGCCGTCCAGAATGGCGGCCTCGTGTTCCAGATCATTCAGCACCAGGAATACAGTGTAGTACATAGGTTTCTATCCCATGGGTTGCCGGGCTACTCCGGCTGCGTGCTCGTCGTCACTGTCTTGCCGTCGCGATAGGCCAGCCGCAACAGCGGCGGCGTCACCAGCGTGGCGACGATGACCATGAATACGACACCGGAGAAGAGTTCCGGTGACAGTAGATCGGCCTGCAGGGCGACCGAGGCGACGATAAGTCCCACTTCGCCGCGCGAGATCATGCCCACGCCGAGCTGCAAGCTCTCGCGCCGGTTGAAGCCGCCGGCCAGCGCGCCCAGACCGCTGCCGGCGACCTTCGTGACGATGGCAACGGCGGTGAGGGCGATGGCCAGGTACCAGGCCGCGCCGCTGATGGCTCGCAAGTTGGCTTGCAGGCCGATGTTGACCAGGAAGATGGGCACGAATAGGCCATAGGCCAGAGCGGCCAGGCGGCTTTCGATTTGATGCGCGTAAGGCGTGCGGGCAAAGAACAGGCCGGCCATGAACGCCCCGGTGATGGCCGCCATGCCGCCCAGCGCCTCCGATGCCCAGGCGAAGAGGAAGCAGACCACCAGCGCCGCTGTCGGCACGACCTGGCTGACGGGTAACTCCTCTACGCGGACCATCAGCCTCGGCACAAGATATAACCCGACCGCCGACGCCCCGACCAGGAACAGCACCATCCGCAACAGAATGATGCCGATGCTCGCCCCGCTGTCGTCCGCGCCGAAGACGACCGACGCGCCGGAGAGCAGCAAGACCACCAGGATATCGTCGAAGACGGCCGCGCCCAACAGCCCCAGCCCGACCTTGCTGCGCAGCACGCCTAACTCCATGAGCGTCTGAGCCGAGATGCTGACGCTGGTGGCCGAGAGCGCCAGACCGATGAAGATCGCCTCGACCGTCTCGACGCCGAACAGGCGGGCCGTCAGGAAGCCGCCGGCCAGCGGCACGAGCACGCCCAACGTTCCGGCCAGCGCGGCCACCCGTCCCGACCGCAGCAGATCGGTCAAGTCGAGTTCCAGCCCGGCCAGGAACATCAACAAAATGACGCCGATCTCGGCGAAGAGGGTCAGCGAAGCCGACAGGTGATCGTCACCGGCGAACAGCGGCCATCCAGCCAGCATGTTCAGCACGGTCGGCCCCAGGATGATGCCGACCAGCAGTTCGCCCAGCACCGACGGCTGGCCCAGCCGAATGCTGGCATAGCCGCCGAGCTTGGCGGCGACGAGGATGATGACCGTCGCGGCCAGGAAGTTCAGTAGTTCGCTATCCACGTGGCTCCTCCTCCAGCAACGCCAGCGTCACCACGTCGCCGCGCCGGGCCAGCCGCACCCGATCGCCGCTGCGCAGGCCGCGTGTCACGTCGGCGTCGAAGCCATAGGCGTAGGGGATGCCCTCCAGCGAGCAGGCGGGCACGGTCTGCTGGTCGATCTCGCTGTTGACGACGGCCAGCGGGCCGACGCCGCGGTAGTGCAACTCCAACAGGACGTAGGGAGCGACGCTGGAACCGGTTCCACGGGGGAAGATGGCCACCTTGCCGGCCAGACTCTGGCCGTTGGCCGGGTGATCGTCCTCCTCAATGACGCCCGTCAGGCGGTTGACGTAGCCCAGAAAGGTGATGGGCGTGTCCGTCACCAGCGCCTCCCCCTCGACGACAAAATCCCCCTGTGACAGCAGGCCGCGGCCGACGAAGGAAGAGCCGGGGACGGGGTCTCCGGCCGTGGCCTTCCCCCTATCCCCCTCCCGAAGGGCGGGGGGGCGCGCTCCCTCCCCCTTTGGGGGAGGGTTGGGGAGAGGGTCTTCGGCTGGGGTTGCTACTTCTAACGTCAACTCCCCCGCCGCCACAGCGATGCAGTCGGCCAGACGCATGACCGACGTGGCGACGCCGTTGAGACCGGACTTGATGTAGTGTTCAGCCTTCATCGAGTTGGTCAGCACGGCGTGAACCCACGTCTGGTCGTAGGGAACCACTTCGGGGCAGGTGTTTTCCAGCAGCAGCGCGCCGCTGTCGCGGATGGCGTCGGCCAGACCGTTGCGCTCGGCAACGGCTTTGGCCGCGGCCGAGGTGAAGACCCACAGCGGTGGCGGTTCGCCCGGCGTGGCCGGGTCGGCGCTGACACGCTTGCCACGCAACAGCCGGGCAATGGCCGCCAGCTCGCCCAATGAAGCCTGGGGGCAGCCGAGGACGACCAGCGACACGGGGCCGCGCGGCTGCAGCTCCTCGTAGCGCCGGGCCAGCTCGGCCGGACCGAAGGTGAGACGGTCTTGATAGTTGCCGTCGGCCGCCGGTTCGGCCGTGTAGAGCAGCGGGCAGCCGTAGTTGGCCGCCGCCGCGCTGAGGGCCTTGCGCTGCTCGTGGGTCAGTTCCTCCGGCAGCCCGCCGATGACGGGAATGGGGCCATAGGGCATGCGCCAGCCGGGGCGGCGCTGCTTGCCGATCCAGTCGCCCAGAACGGAGAAGTCGGTCGGGTCGTCCAGGGGCGTGGTCACGTGGACGGCCAGGTTGGGTTGGCGCGCCGCTTCGTCCAGCAGGCCGTAGTCGGGCGCGTAGCCGGTCAGGGCGCAGGCCAGGGCGGAGAGGCCCGATTCGCGGTTGGTGCGCAGCCCGCAGTAGGAGTTGGCGAAGCAGATGGCGTTGGACTCGGCCCAGGCGACGGGCGCGCCGGCCTGGGCCGCCACCACGCCGTCCCACTCATAGGGCACGCACGACTGGATCGTCCGCACCCCTAGCCGGGCGTAGAGGTCGATGATCTCGCGGTGGTGGTCGAGGAACTCCGGCTCAACGATACGCATGGCCGCAAACTGCTTCTCGTCGCAGCCGGCGGAGTTAAGCGTCGTGGGCGCGGCCACGCCTTCGCCGGGGTCGGCGGCTAGCCGGGCCAGGAAGAGCCGCAAGCCCAGCCCACCCGTCAGCGGCGAGACGCCCGACAGGTGGGCCCCGCCGATGGGCACGAGGCGCGTGGCCCCGGCCATCGACGCCAGGTCGAGCACCAGGCGCAGCCCCATCTGCCGTGCCAGCCCCTGTTCGCCGGCCAGCATGGCCTGTTGTTCGTCGTTCAGTTCGATACGAGGCACGCGCTACTCCCTACTTGTTGCACCACTGCACCATCTTCCGGCGTGATATTACCCGTTCACTGACCCGCCGGCTCGGCGGCAACGATGGCGACGCTTACACCGGTTTTAGCCGTCACCCAAGCGGCGAAATCAGCGGCCGGGTCGCCGGCTCTTTCGTTTGCCCGGCGCGGCGCGCCGATGAGCAACAACCTGGCCTGACGCTCCGACACCGCCCTGGCAATTTCCTCGCGTACATCCCCTTCGCGAATGGCCCAGGCAACACGTGTCAATCCGTTGGCGTGGGCGCGTGCCACGGCGATGCGTGCGAGAGTCTTGCCCATCCAGTATAGCTCATTGCGTACAAACGGCCGCATCGCCTCCTCGCAGCTCGCCACAATGTGCTGGTCGATGACGTGAAGGAAGAGCAATGCAACGTCGGCGGCGCGTGCCTCGCGGATGGCGACGCTTTGCACGGTCCGGCTGCCTGCCCCGGCGCGTATGGCACAGACAATCTCAGCCATCGCTGTGCTCCAGTGACTGAATGGTTGAGGGTGATAACCCAGGTGCACTGTCGGATTTTAGCAGGTCTAACGCCGCCAGGCGCTGGTCGGTTTCGCCGATTAGTTCTTCCTGCACCTCACGCGAGATTAGCCCCCGCGTCGTAGCGTCGGTGACGGCGCTACGCTCAGCCTTCAGGATGTCGGCCCGTGCGTTTAGATAAAGCTCGCGCTCCAGTTCCGGAAAAGCCTCCAAATGGTCGCGGATGACGCGCCGAGTATCCTCAATCTCTTCATCGTAAACGGCGCTCATTGCCTGCCACGTATCGGCATCAAGAAAGCCCTCGTTGTGCAGGCGATTCAACTCGCGGCGGCCAGCTTGCCGGGCATAGACCCACGCTTGCCGGCGCTGGCCCTCAATCACCTGCGGACGGTGCTGCACCAGCTGGAGGCGTTCAATAAGCCGCTCGATGGTTGCGCCCTGCACGAGAATTGTAAACAGCACCACGCCGAAGGTCATTACTTGCATTTCGGTGGCGATGGTTGTGCCGAACAGGTTGCGCCCGATGGTCAGGGCCAGAGCTAGGCTAACGGCCCCACGCAGTCCGCCCCAGAACATGACGTGCTGGTAACGTCGCGGCACTTCTAACTGGTCGGGCGTCAGGCGGTTATGAAGGGCCGTAATGGTATAGACGGAGATAGCCCGGCTCACCAGAACGGCCACGACGGCCACGATGATGGGTAAAGCAAACCGCCATAATTGGGCCAGTTGGATCTCGATTCCGATAAGCAGAAACACAAGCGAGTTGGCGACAAAGGCCAGGAACTCCCAAAAGTTTTCCAACGTCAGGCGTGTGGTTGGTGACGTGTTGTGCATGCCGACATTGCCGACGATAAGTCCGGCGGCGACGACGGCCAGCAGGCCGCTGGCGTGCAGGCTCTCCGCGGCAACGTAGGCGCCAAAGGCCAGGGCCACAGTTGTTGCCGTCTCGATCAGGTGGTCGTCGATGTTGCGCAGAATGACGTAGGCGACGACGAAGCCGAGCAACAGTCCTACGCCGATGCCTACGGTCGAGACGCGCAGGAATTCAACGATGGCGTCGATCAGACTGAACTCGACCGCACCGCCGGTCGCCAACGCCGCAGTGGCGGCGGCGATTGTGAGATTGAAGACGACGATGGCCACCCCGTCGTTGAAAAGGCTTTCACCTTCGACCAAAATGCTCAACCGCTTGCTAACGCCCAGGCTTTTGAAGAAGGCGATGACGGCCACAGGATCGGTGGCGGCGATGAGCGCTCCAAAGGCCAACGCGCCTAGAATGGGAATGTCGAGGAGTTGGAAGATGATGCCACCGACGATAAACGTGCTCAGTAGCGTTCCGCCGACAGCCAGCAGCAGAACGAGCGGCAGATCGCGACGCAGATCTCGCCATTGCATGTTCAACGTCGCCTCAAATACCAGCGGCGGAACCAGCACGGCCACAATCAAGTCGCTGCTGACGTCGAACACGATAAAGCTAGGCACGAGAGCCAGGATCAAACCGACAGCGACCAGGGCGACTGTATATGGCAAGCGAATGCGGCGAATGAGAATTGCCACCAGCGCCGCCACTGTCAGCAACAGGACGAAACCGATCTCCTGTTGAATCAGTCCGCCCTCCTGGGCGACCATGGTTGAGAGGGCCAACACCAATCGCTCAGCCATGAGGCGGCAAATAGGCGCTCAGATCGACGCGACCGTACTGGCCGCGCTCATATTTCGAGCGGTCGTCGTTCCAGGGGATGGTGCAGTCGAGGCCCATCTTGGCCGTCACACTCTTGCGGCCGGGCACGTGGCTGCCCGACGGGTCGAGCGAGCTGCCCGGCTGGTCGGGGAAGACGTAGAGGTCGCGGTCGGCCTGGAAGCGGGTGGCCATGGCCCACTCGACCTGCGCCGGATCGTAGATGTCCACGTCGCCATCGACCACCCAGACGTGCTTCAGCGAACCGTGACCGCGGAAAGCGGCTTCGATGGCCCGGCGGCCGTCGTCCTGACCCTGTTTGTCGATCTGCACCACGGCGTGGAGCCACGACGCGCCGCCGGGGGTGATGACCGCGCCGGTGCAGCGCGCCACCTCGTTAACGGCGGCGAAGATGGTCGGCTCCTTGGGCATGCCCATCAGCAGCTTGTGTTCCAACCCGCCGGGCAGCAGGGCGTGGTAGATGGGGTCGCGGCGGTGGGTCATCAGGTCGATCTCAATGACCGGCTGCCGGCGGGTGATGTCCATTGTCTCGGTCAGGTCCATGAACGGCCCTTCGTCGATGAGCCGCTTGGTGATGCGCCCCTCCAGGACGATCTCCGCCTCGGCCGGGACGCTGAGGCCGTTGGTCAGGCAGCGCACCAGCGGCGTGGGCGACAGGGCGTGGGCCACCGCCAGCTCGTCGACGCCCGGCGGCGGCGACATCGACGCCGCCAGGTGGACGCCCAGCGACACGCCGATGCAGATGGCCACCGGCAGGTCGCCGGCGCTCTTCTGCCAGGCGTTATAGGTGCCGCGGTTCTCGACGATGCGCGCCGCGAAACGGCGCTCGCCCAGCCGCAGCAGGCGGTGGTAGCACATGTTGCGGCCGAGTTCGGGGTCTTCGACGATGACCACGGCGCTGGCGATGTAGTGGCCGGCGTCCTGCGGCAAATGGAGCAGAATGGGCAGTTGGTTCAGGTTAACGTCTTCGACGACGACTTCCTGGCAGGGGGCGCTGTCGGCCGGCGGCGGGGGGAGTGGCTCGGCGATGGCCTGGGCCAGATGGCGCAGCAGGTCGGGCGCGGCCACGTCCAGGTCGAGGCTGAAGTAGGCCCGGTCGGAGCACGGCCCGGCGCAGACGCGCCAACCGGGATAGCCGGCGACGGTGTTGAACAGCACCGGCCGCCCCTCCAGAGCGTGGGCCACGTTGGCGATCTCGAACGTCGTATCGACCGGCCGGTCGATGGTGACCAGGTGGCCGGCGCGGTCGGCTTTCTCAATGAAGCGGCGAAAACTCATGGGCGTCGTTTCCTTCCTCGGTGACGTATTATAGATGGGTGTCTGACCCTGACAAACGGGTGGCATGGGGTCATTGCGAAGCCACGCGGCCGCGCGCGGGGCACGCTGCGGATGCTGGCCTGCGCCGCGCCGACCGCTGCCGGCGCACCAGTCGTTCAGCGCCACTGCCGACCCAGGGGAATAGCGGGCAGCCGGAAGTGGTAGCCGTGGCGGAAGCGCTGCGCTGCTGAGCGTGGCCGGCGTGGGGTTGCCCTATAAAAAGGGTGCTCCCCCTGTCCTGCGAAACAGGGGGAGCGGCAGAGAGGGGATGTAGCCTGCAAAACCAGCAAAGTCAGCGGCCGGGTTGCTACGGGACCCGGCCGGGCGGTAAATCCTACTTACGCCGCAAAAAAGCGGGCACGTCCAGATTGCCGGGCATAAAGCGCGCCGGCGCCTCCGGCACGGCCGCCTCTTCGACACGCGCGGTGGGGTGGGCCGGGCGATCGACGTACTCGGCAACGCGCGCCTGGCGGGCGGCCGTCTCGAACAGGCCGCTGTCGCTATGCTGAACCATCTGCCGGCGCAGCGCGGTCTGGTCGAAGCGGGTGGCGATGACGGTGATGCGCACTTCGTCGCCCATCTCCTCGTCGATGACCGCACCGAAGATGACGTTGGCATCGGGGTGGGTCGTTTCGCGGATCACTTCGGCGGCCTGGTTGACCTCGTACAGGCTCAGTGTCGTGCCGCCGGTGATGTTGAACAGCACGCCCTGCGCGCCGTCGATGGTCACATCCAGCAGCCGCGAACTAATGGCCTGCTCGGCGGCGATGCGCGCCCGATCTTCGCCCGTGCCGCGGCCGACAGCCATCAACGCCGCGCCACCCTGGGTCATGATTGTCTTTACGTCGGCAAAGTCAAGGTTGATGAGACCGGGGACGGTGATCAACTCGGTGATGCCCTGAATTCCCTGTCGCAGCACGTCGTCGGCCAGTTGGAATGACTCCTGCAACGACATGCGCTTGTCAGTGACTTCCAGCAGCCGGTCATTGGGAATAACGATCAGGGTATCAACGTGTTGCTGAAGCTCCTGGATGCCGCGGTCGGCCGATTGCGCCCGCCGGCTGCCCTCGAAATGGAACGGCCGGGTCACGACGCCGATGGTCAGCGCGCCCATCTCGCGGGCGACGCGGGCTACGATCGGCGCGGCGCCGGTGCCTGTGCCGCCGCCCATACCGGCGGTGACGAAGACCATGTCGGCCCCTTGCAGCACCGATTGAATCTCGTCTATCGACTCAGCGGCCGCTTTCTCGCCCTGATCAGAGTAACCGCCTGCCCCCAGGCCGCGCGTCAGCTTGTCGCCGATGCGCACCCGAATCGGCGCATCGGATAGAGCGAGCGCCTGGTTATCTGTGTTGAGGGCGACGAAGTCTACACCTCGCACGCCCTCGGCGATCATGCGATTAACCGCGTTATTGCCCGCACCTCCGACACCGACAACACGGATGCTGGCGGCGCTATCCGTATTCGTGTTTCGTTGCATCCTCTTTTATCCCCTTCCTCAATCATGGTGAGTAAAGAGTGCAATGTCGACGCCGAGATAGCCAGTGCGGTTAGAAAAGGGTCGCCTTGTTGCCTGGGCGACCGTCGTAGCCACTAGCGAATTGCTCCAGGACTGATTTCTCGACCAGCCACTTGTTGCCGAACTTAATGGCGGGCAGCTTGCCGTCGCGTATGAGGCGACGCACCGACTCCGGATGAATCCCTAACCGTTTGCTGACTTGATCGACATCGGCATAGCTTTCCAATAAGGTATCTTTACTCATAGCCAATCTCCGCTGACAAGAGGCGCTTCTTCTTCCCAGAGAATCGCCCAGCCCAATGCTGTTGCTGCCATGCGGGATATTACAACATATTGCAACAATACAACAGTAAATTGGGTAAGTCAATAGTACTAGAAACGCAAGCGGATGTTTTTACATAACTTGACTTGGGCGTCATTTAGCCGGGGCAATTAGGCGTGATTGACCACCTTCTCTGGCGGCGGGGTAAGGGCGGCTAGAAAGAGAAGCACCAGATGACGCTGGTTTAGCTGAGTGAGGCTGAGCAGAAAAAGCAGTCTTCTCAGCGAGAATTAGCCGGCACAGCGTCGGCGGGCCATTTCTTGATGAGGTCTTGGGCCAGGGATCAGTCAAGCAGCAAGCCGCAGATGGAGACGAGAGAGGTATCGGCCGCGTCGGCCGGGCATTGCTCGTAGGCCACGCGCCGCCCGCTGGTTGGGCCGAGGTAGCTCAGCATCAGATAGAGGGGCGAAAAGCCGCAGATGCGATTGCGGTCTTCCACGGAGGCGATGCGGTCGTAGAAGCCGGTGGCGTCGCCGGCCGTGACCGCGGCCATCAGCGCTTCGTCTTCACTCCGCAGTCGCTGCCGCCGCGCCGCGTCCATGCCGAACGCATCGCCAAAGGCCGGGCCGACGTGGGCCAGATCGACCGAGCCAACAGCCAGGACGCGCCGCCCGGCCGTCTCGCGCCGTAGTGTATCCAGGAAGCGGCCCAGGCGGGCGTCGTTGCTGGGGTGGCTGTCGCCGGTGACGAAATGGTGGAACGAGCCAATCAGAATAGGAATCATAGGGCACGGGGCGACGCCGGCGGTGTGGAAGACGTGGTGGAGCCAGACGGCCGACAACTCGACCGAGTGCTCCTGGCGATGGTTCAACTCCTCGGCGAAGGCCGCTTCCGGCCCCAGCGCCGCAGCCAGGCGGTCGATCAGCGCGGCGTCAGTCGGCAGAACGCCGTAGGGTGTGGCGTAGGGCAGCGGCGTCAGGGTGACGCTGCCCCGCCCGCCGTTGTGGTCGGTGCCGAAGACGAGCACCAGGTCGGCGGCCAAGACTGCCGGCGCGGCCCGCCGCCAGACGCGGGCGTAGACGGGGCCGCCGCGCTGATAGTCGATATGGGGTGAGACAACGCCGCGCCCTTGCCACGCTTCCGGCATTGGTTCGTCGCCGTTGCCATAGCCACGGAAGAGGTCGCTGAGAGCCGCCGGCGCAGCCGGATAGCTGAGGTCGGCCAGAGCGGGCGGGCGGAAGGGCTGGGCGCGGTAGTCGGAAAGCAGCGCCCGGCGGCGCGCTTCGGAGCGCTCGTTGACCAGCAAAAACGCCGCGTCCAGTTGGGCCAACGCCTCAATGATGACGTCGAATGGCACCGGTGCGCCCAACTGCTCGCTTAGCGCGGCCTGAATTTGGCGTGGGCTGCGCGTGCCGTCGCAAAAGGGCAGCATTTGGGCCAGCGCCTGGGGGAAAATGAGCTGGCGCTCGCCAAGCTGCCACGGGTCGCGCAGCAGCCACATCGGCTCGCCTTGGTGGTGGATGGGTTGGAAGTCGAGCGCCCGCAGATGGGGATTGGTCATCGGGAGTCCTACCTCAACGGGCGTGGGGGACGAAGCGTGGCCATCCATGCCTTACGGGCAGGGGGACGCTAAACCCAGTGAGCCGAGGATCGTCTCAAAAAGTGATTGAGCGGGGCCACAGTAAAGCAGTCGCCCCTGGTCATAGGCGTCGAGAATTAGAAACGTCCCGGCGCAGACCAGCAACAGCGCCACCAACAAACCACAGCCGATGAGCAGAGCGCGGCCGCGGCGTGGCGGCTCGTTGTAGAGCGGCGGCGGATAGGCGGCGGGGGCGGCCGGCGGGGGGGAATAGGGCGGCGCGGCGACTGGCGGTGGCGCGGTCATGACCGGCGCGGGGGCCGCGGCCGGGCGGGGGGGCGTGGCCGGGCGCGGCTGGGCATCATAGCCCGGCGGGGGGGCCAGCATCTCGGTTGGCCTCTCGGAGATTGCGATGGCTGGCTCCGGCGGCGCGAGTGGCGCGACCGGCGACGAGACGAAGCGCAAGCGCACCGTGTCGCCCAGGTCGATGGTGTCACCGTCTTGCAGCAGTGTCAGATGGCTGATGCGCTGGCCGTTGACGAAGGTGCCGTTTGTGCTGCCGATGTCCTCCACAGCATAGCCATCGGCCCGGCGCAAGACGCGCGCGTGGCGGCGTGAGACTTCTGCGTCGGCCAGGACGAGTTCATTGCCGGCGCTGCGGCCGATGGTCACCTGGTCTTGCTGAAGGGCAAAGCGCAGGCTGGAGACCGGCCCACGTTCAACAACGAGAAGCGCTTCGGTTTCGTTCATGGCTCGCTAACTATAGCCCGCAAAACAGCCGGCGGCGAATCTCAGGGCAATCGTATATGGAAAGAGTAGCACGCTGATGACGCCGATTTTCGCCGATCAGAGAGTGCTGATCGGCGAAGATCGACGCTCTTGGCAGTGTCAACTGCGGGCCATTCTGGCGTCGTTGACGATGGTGTCGCGGACGAGACGGCGGACAGCGTCATCTTCGGCCGACAGATAGACCGTCACTCGGCGCGGCGGCGGCCGATCGTCGTGGCCGGCTTCGTGCTGCTGGCCGAAGCGCGTGAACTCCGGCCCCCAGCGGGCCAGAAAGCTGATGGCCAACGTAGCCCTGGGGTGTGGCCCAAACAGCAGCAACCCCTCGCGCAGCTCTTGCAGGCTGCGGGCGTCGAAAAACTGGTAGAGGAACTTGCCCGGCTCTTCCTCGGCCATAACGATGTGGTCGCCCAGAGGCACGCGCCAATACTTAGCCGGGCGCAGCAGCAAGCGGCTCTCGCGGCCGCTGACGCTGAACAGGCCGGTGGCCAGAAGGGGCAGCCGTTCGTTGGGCGGCAAGGTCGCCGGTTCGGGCACGATGTCGCCGGCAACCCGGTTGGGCACAAAGCGGTTGTAGTTGTCGCGCTTGGCCCGCCAGAGCGAGTAGTTGACCCACAGGGCAATGAGCAGCAAGGCGAGCATCACCTCCGACGGCCACGCCATGACCCAACCTACGAACAGGGCCACAATGGGCAGCCAGCGGGCTAGCGCGCCGAGCCGGACGCCCAGCAACGAGCGCCGGTTCAACCCGTGGGCCAGAGCATACATGCGGCTAAGGTAGGCGTAGTAGGCGCGATGCAGGGGCGAAAGGGCGTCCATCGGGCCTATTGTAGGCGATCGCGTGGCGGCTGTCACCGGTCTTCTGGCCCGTTGGGGCGGCGGGCGATGCCGACCAGATGAATGCGCCGGTCGGCCGGCAGCCGATCTTCGAAAGCGGTCATCACCCGGTACATCGGCCGCGAGAAAGCCAGGTAGGTTGGGTCGGCCACGAACTCCAGCATCGCCAGCGACAGGCCGGCGGTGGCGCAGAGCTTGGCCAGGGCAGCGGCCGAGTTGGCGCGGTAAGCGGTCGGAAAGGTGTCGGCCTCGCTCCGGCCATAGAGCCGGTCGACCAGCCGCCCCTGCGCCCGGCCCAGTTGCCCGGCAGCGCGGTTGGCCCAGGCCAGCGGGTGACGAGCGTTGGGCGTGATGAAGACGAAGACGCCGCCGGGGCGCAAGACGCGGCCCACCTCCGCGAACGTGGTTGCCGGGTCGGGCAGGTGCTCCAGCAGCCAACTGGCGGCGACAACATCGAAGGTGGCCGGGGCCAGCGGTAGCCGGCCGCTGAGGGCCGCGGCGCGGGGCAGGCGCGGCAGGCGGTGGTTGCGCAGCGAGTCGAAGTCGGGGTCGATGCCGACGATGCGCGCCGCCGGGAAGTCGATCTGCTCCACCAGCCCGCCCCGACCGCAGCCCAGATCGAGCAGGCGCGCCCTCGGGCCGAGCGCGTCGCGCACGTGGGCGGCGAAGCGCTCCGTGGCCGGCCGCCAGCCGGGGTGCGACGCGGCGTAGACCTCGCGCCAGGCGTTTTGTTGGTCGAGGGAGAGCATGGGAGGATTGTACTGGGATGGGGGGCGAGTGGCGAGTGGCGGGGGGCGAGTGGCGGAGTCCGCATCCTCAGATGCGGACGTGGTTGGCGGCCGGCGCATCTGAGGCTGCGCGCTCCGCAAGGGGGCAGGGGGCGGGCGGCTGAGAGTCGGCTGATAGGTCACGCCGCGGCGCGGGCAATGGCTTTGCGACGGTGGGTGACGGAGTAGAATCACGCCCATGCGCCTACGCCTTCTTGCCCTCTTATTACTGATGACGTTGTTGACGGCCTGCCGCGGCCGGCCGTTTGCGGCCACGGAATCGCTGACCCCCGCCGGCGTGGCTGTGGTTGCCACCCTGACGCCGGTCGTAGTTCCGCCGACTACTCCCACGGCGACCTCTGCCGCCACTGCCCCACCGGCTGAGACGGCAGCGCTGGTGCCTACGGCCACGCCGCCCGCCGCCGCCCCCTCGCCGACGGCCGCCCCCTCGCTGGACGAAGTCCGCGCCGCCGCGGCCCAGGAGCTGGCCGAGGCGCAGCCGCCGGCGGCCGACCCCTTCCGTCTGGCCGTCGCTTACCGTGGCCTGTCGCCAATCGCGGCCACGCCGCCCCCGCCCGACATCCCCCAACTGGGCGACGTGGCGACCTTCACCATCGGCAACGTCGACGACAACACCGTCAGCCAGATTTCGGCCCGGCTGTTGAGCGTCGGCGACAACGCCTACTACTGGTTCGACCAGGCGGCCGACGTGGCCCAGCCCGACGCCGGGGAGTTGGCCGAGGTGACGGCCGCCTTCGATGACATCTATGATACGCTCTACGCCTACTTCGGGGCGACCGAACCGCCCGGCGGACGCGCCCACATCGTCCACGCCTCGCCGGGGGCGTTGTGTGTGAACCCGAACAGTTGCTCGCTGGCCGGCTACTTCAACGCCGGCGACCTGCTGCCGCGCGCCGTCGAGCCGCAGTCGAACGAGCGCACCATGTTCGTCATGAACGCCGACCAGTACGGCACCAACCGCTACCTCGACGTGCTGGCCCACGAGTTGCGCCACATGCTCGGCGCGGGCTACGACATGAGCGACGAGGATTGGTTCATCGAGGGCGCCGCTACCCTGGCTCAGGACCTCGTCGGCTTCTCCACCAGCCCCCAGGGGCGCGGCAGCTTCTTCCTGCAAGACCCGGACCAGCAACTCAATAGTTGGAGCGACGAGAACCCCATTTCCCACTATGGGCAAGGGTATCTGGTCAATCGCTTCTTCTACGACCGCCTGGGGCCGGAGCTGTACCGTGCCTTCACCGCCAGCCCGGCGGCGGGGCTGGCCGCGCTCGACGCGATCGCTGTGGCCGAGGGGCTGGACGTGACGGGCGAAGGGCTGTGGCTCGACTGGCTGGTGAGCATGGCCGTCCACGACACCCCCGATGCGCCGGAGCGCTACCGCTGGAACGGGCCGGAGTTGGGGCCAGTGGCGGCGACGGCCATCGACAACGTGCCAGCGACGTTCGAGACGACGGTGGAGCAGTACGCCGCCGACTATTACGAACTGCCGGACAGCGCTTCCTTCCAGATCGACTTTACCGGCGCGCCGACCGTCTCGCTGCTGGGCGTCGACGCGCCGTCGGGTGAGTTGATCTGGGTCGCCCAGCGGGCCAACGACAGCAACCCGCGCCTGACCCGCGCCGTCGATCTGCGCGGCGTGGACGCGGCGACGCTGACCTATCGCGTCTTTGCCGACATCGAGTTGGGCTACGACTTTGCTTACGTGTCCGCCTCGACCGACGGCGGGCAAGTGTGGCAGCCGCTGGTGGGCGAGCAGATGCAGGGGCTTGATCCCGGCGACGACCCGTCCGCTAGCGCCCTGGCCGAGCGCTTCTATAGTGGCCGGACGCGCGCCTGGCTGGACGAGACGGTTGACCTGACGCCCTTCGCCGGGCAGGAGATTTTGCTGCGTTTCGAGTACGTCACCGATCCTATCCTGACCTACGCCGGGCTGGCGCTGGACGACATTGCCATCCAGGCCATCGCCTTCCGCGACGACGCCGAGACGCTCGACGCGGGCTGGACGGCCGAGGGGTTCGTACAGGCCCCGGCGACGCTGCCGCAACGCTGGCATCTGCAACTGGTGACGTTCGACGAGGACGAGCAGCCGATTGTCCAGGTGTTGCCGGTGGCGGCCGATGGGCGGGCGCAATTTGCCGTGGACGTGGCCGCCGGCGGGCGTCGGCCGCTACTTATCGTCGCCGCCACCGCGCCGGACACGCTGGAGGCAGCGACATACTCACTGGTTATTAACTCCCGTTGACCGATCCCCTCGCCCTGTGGGAGAGGGTTAGGGAGAGGGCCTTGTCCCCTCGCCCCTTGGGAGAGGGTCTTCAACAGCAGCACCCTCCCCTAACCCCTCCCGGAGGGCGGGGGATCAGAATAGAGGCGGGAGTGGATGGGAGTCGAACCCACCGCCGCTCGCTGTGCGCGACCGGCCAACGGTTTTGAAGACCGCAGCATCCACCGGGACACAACCACTCCCACCATTGATTTTCACTCAGGGGAGGGCGGTTGTCAATTGGGGCGGCTGAGGAAGATGCTCATTTAACTTGACAGCCCGCCGCCAATTCGATAGAATCCAATTACCATTAACAGCACAGGCACTTCCCACTGGCCGGGATAGCTCAGTTGGTAGAGCACCTCACTGAAAATGAGGGTGTCCCCAGTTCGAGTCTGGGTCCTGGCATCGGTTCCGGTCAGTAAGATCGTAATGAATGCGGGCGTGGTTCAGTGGTAGAACGTCTCCTTGCCAAGGAGAAGGCCACGGGTTCGAATCCCGTCGCCCGCTCAGACGAAACGGCAGGCCGCAGGGCCTGCCGTCTTGTTATGGCGACGTAGCCAAGTGGTAAGGCAGGGGTCTGCAAAACCCCCATCACCGGTTCAAATCCGGTCGTCGCCTCTAGATAGCAAAAAAGCTCTTGCGCCGGCAAGAGCTTTTTTTGTGGCACAAGTGCGCCGCGCTGTTTTCCTGATAGAATCCGCTGTCTGCATCCCGGCCAACCATGGGCCAACAGTTGGAGAACTGCCAAATGTCACTATCCCCCATTCCGAACCCGCCTTTCGCCCTCGATACGACTCACTGGGCAGCGTTCCAGGCGCGCTACGACCAGTTGTCCGCCGCGTCCCTGGACGACGCCACCCTGGATGACTGGCTGGGCGCGTGGTCGCAACTGAACAAGTTCGTCGAAGAGACGGGCGCTGTCGCCCACATCGAGAAGACGCTGGACACGGCCGACGAGACCGCCGAGCAAGCGTTCTTGAACTTCATCGAGAACGTGGAGCCGGGCTTTCGCCGCGCCGACCAGGCGCTCAAGCAGCGGCTGCTGGCCCAGGCGGCCGACGACGCAGCATTGGGCGAAGCGATGCGTGTGCCCCTGCGGGGCATGCGCAATCAGGCCGACCTCTTCCATGAGGCCAACGTGCCCCTGATGACCGAGTTGGCCAAGCTGGGCAACGAGTACGACAAGATCACCGGCGGCATGAAGGCCGATTGGGACGGCGAAGAGCGCAATCTGAGCCAGCTCAACGCTTTGCTGCGCGACCGCGACCGCGCCACGCGCGAGCGTGCCTGGCGGCAGATCATGGCCCTATGGGCCGAAAAGCGCGCCGAGTTGAACGACGTCTACGCCCGAATGCTGGCCCTGCGCCGGCAGGTGGCGGCCAACGCCGGACTGCCCAACTATCGCGACTACACCTTCCGCGCCTATAATCGCTTCGACTACACGCCCGACGATTGCTTTCGCTTCCACGACGCCATCGAGGCCGCTGTCGTGCCCGCCGCCACGCGCGTCTATGAGCGGCGGCGCGGCCAGTTGGGGCTGGACAGGTTGCAGCCGTGGGACCTGGCCGTTGACCCGTTCGACGCTCCGCCGCTGGCCCCCTACCACGGCCAGGACGAACTCATCCAGGGCAGCCTCAACATCTTTGAGCGGGTCGATCCCGGCCTGGCGCGGCAGTTCGCCACGATGGCCGAGGAGAACCTGCTCGACCTGGACACGCGGGCGGGCAAGGCGCTGGGCGGCTATTGCAGCAGCCTCGTCTGGCGGCAGCGGCCGTTTATCTTCATGAACGGTGTCGGCAGCCACGACGACGTGCAGACGATGCTCCACGAAGCCGGTCACGCCTTCCACGCCTTCGAGTCCTTCCCGCTGCCCTACATCTGGCAGCAGGACGTGCCGCTGGAGTTCTGCGAGGTGGCGTCGATGGGCATGGAGCTGCTGTCCGCGCCCTATCTGACTCGCGCCGACGGCGGCTTCTACACCCCGGCCGAAGCAGCGCGGGCGCGCATCGAGCACCTGAATGGTATCCTGACCTTCCTGCCCTACATGGCTGTGGTCGATGCTTTCCAGCACTGGGTCTACACCCACGTCGATGAGGCGGCCGACCCAGCGGCCTGCGACGCGGCCTGGGACGCGCTCTGGGCGCGCTTCATGCCTGGCGTAGAGTGGGCAGGCTTCGAGGCCGAGCGCATGACCGGCTGGCACCGCAAGCTCCACATCTTCCACATTCCGTTCTACTACATCGAGTATGGGCTGGCCCAGGTCGGCGCGCTTCAGGTGTGGCGCAACGCCCTGCGCGACCAGCGCCAGGCCGTGGCTACCTATCGCTCGGCGCTGAAGCTGGGCAGCACGCGCTCGTTGCCGGGTCTGTACGAGGCCGCCGGGGCCGAGTTCCGCTTCGACGCCCCCATGCTGGCCGACCTGGTGGCGCTCATCGAAGCGACGGTGGCCGAACTGGAGCCGCTGACCGAGAAGTAGCATGGAAACGCAGCACGGCATGGAACCCAGCGCGGCGATGCGCGAATACCTGGCCGAGATCTACCGGCTGCAGGAAGACGCGCCGACGGTCAGCACCACCAGTCTGGCCGACCGGCTCAACGTCTCGCCGCCGGCCATTCCCCGCATGCTGAAGCGCTTGCAGAGCGTTGGCTACGTGAAGCACGTGCCCTATCAGGGTGTCGAGTTGACCGAGCTTGGTCGAGAGGAGGCGCTGCGCGAAATCCGCCGCCACCGCATCCTGGAAGTCTTTCTGGTCAACGTGATGGGCTTCACCTGGGATGAAACCCACGAACACGCCGACGACCTAAGCCCAGGGCTGAATGACCGGCTGACCGAGCGCATGGCCGAGATGACCGGCCAGCCGGCGCGCTGTCCCCACGGTGAGCCGATTCCCGACCATGACGGCCGCCTGCCGCTCGTCAACGACGTGTGCATCGTCAATCTGGGCGTGGGGCATCGCGGCGCGGTCAGCCGGGTGCGCACCCACGAGCCGGAGAAGCTGCGTTACTTCGCCAGCCTGGGGCTGGTTCCGGGTGTGGGCGTGGAGATCATGGGGCGCGCGCCATTCAACGGGCCGATGCGGTTGCGGGTCGGCCGCGAGGACGTGGTCATCGGCTATGAATTGATGAAGTCGTTGTGGGTGACGTGAGGGTGGGGCGGGTCTCAGACCCGCCCCTACACGTTGAACAATGTCACGGCGTCGGCTGCGGCGCGTCGGTCAGCAAGCGCCACCACGCCTGCCACGGCTGCGCCTCCAGCGCCGGGTCGGGCGTGGGCGGGGGTAAGGCGGTCGGCTGCGGGGTTGCCTCTTGCAGCAAGGGGACGATGCGCCGCTCACCAGGCAGGATCATGCCGCCCTCGTTGCGCGCATACGCGGCCACGTAGTCATCGCTGACGACGTAGTCGAGCGTGGCCTGTAGCTCCACCTGGCGCGTCGCCTCGCCCTCGACTTGCAGCCGCAGCGCTTCCTCGCCGCTGCCGACCAGCCGGCCGGCCTGCGCCCGCCGGTTCAGGTCGATGGCGACGATGATCGCCCCGACGATGACCAGCAGAAACACCACCTGCGCCACGTTGAGCAGCGGGCGCGAGCGGAACACGGGCGAGTTAAAAGGCTTCTTGGCCATCCTGGAAATCTTAGCCCGGTTGCCCGCCGGGCGCAAGACGCACCGTGTGGGAAGAAGATCTCACGCAAAGACGCAAAGAACGCCAAGCGCAGAAAGCTTTCTGCGCTTGGCGTTCTTTGCGTC
>OEIV010000538.1_pt1 | contig 20194 bp, 24 predicted proteins | sample 1539231 | NCBI WGS metagenome assembly OEIV01 (sample SAMN03794762, study PRJEB22550) | activated sludge metagenome | feature: wastewater treatment plant; material: activated sludge; isolation source: Wastewater treatment plant of a petroleum refinery complex | place: Argentina: Buenos Aires ...
TGGCTGGGAATGAGGGATTCGAACCCCCGATCACGGGACCAGAACCCGTTGCCTTACCACTTGGCCAATTCCCAGCAGTGCCAGAAAGTAAAAACTCAATGAATTATTAATTGTATTCGAATCACCTTCGGTGAGCTCGAAACTTACGTACTGTAAACTAGTCTACAATCTGTAAGGTTTCCTTGCAAACTGCCACTGGCAGTTTTCACCCCGATCACGGGACCAGGTCACTTTTAGCGACCCCGGGATTTCATTCTATCAAACAAGTTTGATGAAGAAAGTCCCCTTGCGACAATCCGCTGGATTGTCTCACCCGTTGCCTACCTCCGCCAGCTGGCGGATGGCCAATTCCCATCGTCATCGTGTGATGATGATCATCGCGTACTATCGGTAAAATTAATTTGCCGATAGTACTGCGACATTCATCAAGCCGCTGACTCTCAATTTTGCGAATCCTCTCGCAAAATTGTTGAGGCTTCAAGATGAGTAGCTCGTGGTATTTTACCGTTTATTTTGGTAATTTTCAATCTGTTATTTGTATGCGAGCTGGATTAGCGGAAAACGTGACGAGAGTCTGCGTGACTGGAAAGTTTCAAATGATTGCCACAGTTCCCATTTTCGTTCGTCGTCTAATGTGCTATACAACTCATGCCATATTTGTTGTGCTTCATGAAGTGCAAGATTTGAAGCAAGTAAATCTTTACGGGCAAACTCGTAAAATGTTTGGCGAGCGACAACAAGTTCTCTATAGGTATGCAGGCGCTCACGTAAAGGTATCGTGCTATTTGATGCGAGCAATTGCACTTCGACCGACCCGCGTGTGCCCCATTCATTTTTTAAACACTGAAACATGGCATAGATTCGTATAGGGCGTAGCACCACATACGACCAGAGCATAGCAAGGGGCGCTAAACTGTAGGTAAATAGTTGCGAGCGCAAACTTTCATCGCTTCGTTTTATTGTTAAGTATCGTAATGCTTGCGAGTAACCAACCACCATCGGCACCAGCAAAAAGTACGGTATCAACGCAAGATGAATAGTTTTACCTGACACTATAAGCAGTAAAAATAGAATTGTCGTCATAACAAATTGACCCCAGCCTAGTGCTTGACGCAAAAACCCAAACGATGTGACAGGTAAATATTTTATCCGCCACCAAGAACGAATAAACGAGCCCTTCATCCATCGTAGTTGCTGGCGATAATGATGGCTGAGCTTGTCTGGCATCATAGTGAACACGAATGCTGTTGGTTGCTGGACTGTTTTGCCTCGTTCAAGCGAAAACAAAGTCAACATAGAATCATCTGAAAATTCAATGTGATGTCCGAAAAAATCCTCATGCAGATAGGCATCAAGATTTTCGCGCACGGTATCACCCCGATACGCTGCCAGCCCTCCTGAATTTACGAGTACTGAACCAAGTGTAGACATCATGGAACGGTCAATAAGCTGTCCAGTTACGAAGAGCAAATCTGTCACCCGAGCGAGCAAATTGGTGCAATTGTTCTTCGCGATAACAACCCCTGCGACAGACTGAATAGTAGAATCGGCGAGTGGTTTTAGGAGCTCAGAAAGTGCATGCTGATCCAAAATCGAATCGGAATCGACGGTTACGTATACGTCCGTAAACGGCGAACGTTTAAAAGCCTCCGCTTGTGCATGACGTTTCCCACCATTCTCTTTACGAATCCACGTCGTATGTACACCTGCAAGTAATGCTTCTCGTTGAAACTTTTGTTTGAGTTGAGTGTAATTTGTCTTATTTGACCCATCATCGATGAGAAATATTTCTTGAGGCTTTCTTGTTTGTGTGAGTAGCGAGTGGAGACAAGCTTCAAGCGCATCAGGATCTTCGTTATATGCAGGCACAACAACGCTGACATAGGCGTCATCCATGACTCGTGCATCGTCTGCGTAAGAACGCTCACGTTGCGATAGAAGTAACGTAAGCGTTAACATGACATACGAAAAAACAAAGAACCAGTGCACATATAAATACGTACCTATTGAACCGGCTTGAAAAGCCGATACCCCGTGCCGCAACCCCCAAAGCGCGAGCACGATAAATAGTGCCGAATTAATCCTTCGACTGCGACGCCGAGGGCGCCACACAGCGACCTGGCTCATATGTCTCCGAGCCGTTTTCCTTTTCGAAATGACGTTTTTATACCGACAATGAGTACCATCGTCACGATAAATCCACCTAGTATAAACCAGCCGAATCCAAGACTCGTGCCGGTGACGACGAGGGTACCCGTCGAGCCCACGCCGAATGCTTTGCCATATTCCATAGGGCAAATCTCCTTTGATTTAATTATTACCGACAATAAGTTGCGTTATGGTGATCCATCGCCACTTATCTTGGGTTCAAGAGAGTGGTTGGGTATCCGGTTTCGCTATTGACTCCACCTGCTTTAAGCGACCATATACAAAGCAGGCTTCTCAGTCTATAACCAACTGATTGCATTTTTCATTATATCACATTTTCTATTTATATGCAATAGCTTCATCATATGCCCGCTGTTCGATATGAGGTACACTGAGATAGTTCAATGCGTAAAACAAAACAACACATTAAGCGAATTGCCAGTGATGTTCGCCTTTTAAATAAGCAACCGCATCGACATTGGCATTATGTATACCGCCACAGAAGGGCTCGCATATTAACCGACGAGGTAAATACGTGGCATATTATTGCAGGCCAGATATTCACTGTGGTGGCTTCAATCTTTGCTGGTTATATTCTAGATATTCAAAAGACAGATATTGGGCTGATTGTGGGTGCGTTCGTCCTCATGCCAGGTATAGTAGATTTATCATCTTCATTGACGGGTGCGATGGCTGCTAAAATCAACCACCAGATAGATAAGACACCCGCGCATCCTACTATTATCGCGTTGCATGCGGTTGGATTTTCACTCACCATCGGATTATTTACTGGCACCATTGTTGGTTTGTTTGGAGGTGTAATAAGCCATACGCTGTTCGGTGGCGATATATGGCAGCTCACGATGCTTGGGCTACTCTCCATGATGACCATATCAATTATTGGCAATCCGCTCATTGCGCTGTTGACGCTGTTTGTAAAAAAGTTAAAAGCCAACCCAGACAATATAGTTGGACCGATACAGAGCTCTTTGATAGATATGATTGCTATTGTTGTTATCGCATCTTATGCGAGGTTGTTACGATGAGTTCAAAAAAGCGTCATTCAATAGTTTTTATCATAATGACGACTGCTCTTGCATCTTGTATCAGTATGATTGGCGGTATCGGGATTGAGCTCACTGAACAGAATTTGCTCCCTATCATCCCCCTTGTTATTGCACTACCCGCGCTTAATACCATGGTAGGTGATTATGCTACAATCATCGCCGCACATGCGGGCAGCCCGGGAGAACGCGCAGAAACAAGGAAACGATTAATACGCTCAATAGCTAAGTCAACGCTCGTAAATATAACTGGCGTTTTTATCTTAAGCCTGCTTCTTGCGCATACGAGGCAGTATGACTTACAGTCGTCATTTATTATCCGCTTTGGTATTTTTATTGCTTTTTCTGTCAGTAGCATTGTGACGGTCATGTTTGGCATCACGTATACCCTTGATAAGATACTCGAACAACACAAGTTGAATCCTGATGATGTACTTATCCCTATTGTCACTACGGTGACTGATGTGTTTATGTTAGGCTTAATCGCACTGTCTACACAGATTCTCTTCTAAGGAATTGGTACCTCTATTGTCTTGCTTGAGTTGTTTGGCTGATAAAGCAAGTTAGTTACTGATACAAATGCTGAAGTGTCGCACACTACTACACCAGATTTCGTTTCTTTCGGTATAACAATACCAGAGAAGCCTTCTTGATCCGACCGGCATGTATAGGTATTTCCATCTGAGCCACGAGCGAAAAGATCAATACCAGGGACGAATTGAATGCCAGAGTCTGTTGGGTTGGTTACGTCAATGGTTAACGTGAGAGTACCCTTGCCAGCCACTGAATCTTTAACGACGATATCGAGCGGATGACTGACCGCTGGATTTACTGATGTACCGAGCACTCCGAGAGACGATTCTTCTTGTTGCACGGGAAGCTCTTTTACCGAGTCGGTGCGTGACATGCGTATGAGCACCCCTGAAACGACGCCGATGACTCCGACGGCGACTACAAATGATAGGACCAATGATTTTTGAACTTTCATTATCTATACCTCTAACCCTTACTACCAGTATACATTAGAGAAGTGATGACAGGTCAATGACCGCTACTTTCGCATGATCTTCTCCGTATGGCTCAAAGTACAGTCGGTATGTACTCTCGTTGTCCGGCACCATATATCCAACCTGTCCTTTTGTCGTATCACCCGCGGCTATGGGCCCCGCAATACTTGTCTGCACATCTTTTGTCGCTGTTAGATCATAGCGCTGACCGCTCGCGTCTTTCATATACATATGTGCTTCAGGTAAAAACCATTTTTCGCTATCGGTCATGTTTTTGACCGTCAACTCAACCGTCAAAAATTTGTAGCCTTCAGGAACAGGTAAATACTTTTCAATACCTTCCCTATCCGTCTTTACGCCGGTGACAGTGAGCTGAAACTGGTCGGTGCTTATGAGTTCGTTTGGCTGCCACGTTTTGAGCGCATACCCATTCCGCAACAAGTCATTTTCTTTTTTAATGCGCTCATAGTTTCTTGAAATGACAAGCGCCCCTGCTGATGATGTGATTGCAAGCAAACACGCAACTATTGTGCCTATGGTAAGCAGTTTGTGTTGTGGGTGTTTTTTTGATTCTTTCATACTTATACCTAGCTCCCTGAATATGGTCCTATGAGTGAGTTGCCGTTGTTCGTCAGCCACCAAATAGCTGAATTTGAACCGTCGGTTCGCGCCCCGCCACTATGCTTATTGTTGAATGCACTTGAGATATTCTTTCCACACCATGAGCTGGCATTAAGCGAAGTAGCAATATCATCATGATCACCGCCCGAGCCCCAGAAACCACTTGTCATTTTATACACTTGCCCATTACCGCCATTACCACCTGATGCGGTATATTTAACGATAACCCAACAGTTACCCGCTGTATTGTGCGATGAAACGTCCGAAGATGAGCATGAACCTCCTGATCCACACGTCGGTGCGGGAGCGCTCACTGTAATAGATACTGACTTTGAACTCGTACCAGCACTATTCGAACAAGTAAGTGAGTAGGAAGTAGATGATGTTGGGCTCACCGATGCACTTCCACTCTGACTCTTGGTCCCACTCCAGCTCCCTGAGGCTGTACACGTCGGTGAAGGCGATACATTAGAATTTGTCGACCATGAAATGGTTGCTGAACTCCCGCTCGTAATTGAACTAGGGCTAATTGACATGGTTAAACTTGGTGCGACGCTATTACCACCACCGGACGGAGTTGGACTCGGTGATGGTGATGGAGAAGGTGAAGGAGATGGACTTGGCGACGTTGACCCCCCACTATCGCTCCCGCCATTATCAGTGCTTCCACCGCTATCAGTACCGCCATCAGTAGTGGTGTCGCCACCAGTTGAGCTCCCCGCATCTATGTTTGAATCAGTTGAGGTATCTGCTTGCGCAAGTGCACTATCAACCGTGACCTTTCCTTCGACTTTTGTTGGACCGGCTGCGTTTTTACACGTCAGTTTATACGTCGCCGTCTCTTGAAGTGGACCTGTGTCCTGATTTCCGACGGTATTCTTCTCACCGTCCCATGTTCCAGAAGCCGTGCAAGAATCAGCGTCAGTTGCTTCCCACTGAATAACGGCACTACCACCAGGTTCTACTCTATCTGGATTGATGGTCAATTTGATGATGGGCGTCCCCCCTTCACCCCCAGCGGTCTCCTCTACTACTTCAGGCTCAACAATTGCGACTTCTTCTTCAGTACTCGCAGATTCGTCCTTTGGCATTTGACTATACCCTACTGCCAATATGGTGCCCATACCGCCCAGTGTAATAATGAGGCTCGCACCTACCAGTGCTTTGAGAGTGATAAATTTGGCTAAAATTGCTGGTATTTTCATTGCATTGTAAATTCTTCACTATGTATTGTACTGTTTTTGACGCCCATTTCTCTCATCTGAGAGCGGAGTGACTTCATCATAATAGGAGGTCCACATATAAATATTTCTTTATCGTGCAGGCCACCTACTTGCTGGTCAATAAATGCGGCGTTCAGGAACGTACCGCCCATTTCATCTGTAACATATGGTACGAAAACAAAGTTAGGAAATCTTTCTGGTAAGAATTCTTTCAATACGGCTTCTTCAACCATTTCTGAGCGCGTAGCTACGCTGTAAATCAGATAGATTTTTTGCGGGTAAGAATAAATACTTCTCGCCATACTTAAAAACGGCGTCACCCCTATACCACCACCTATCCAGACCTGCGTTTTATTCCCATAATTTGCCGGCACGAACCTACCGAATGCTCCCTCAACTTCTGCGACTGTACCCACCTGTAAATTCTTAATATTTTCAGTGTAGTCTCCGAGTGCTTTCACATAGAGCCGTAGGCCGTTTTCTTGTGGACCTGAGGCGATGGAGAAAGGGTGTGTTTCGGTACTAATACCGAGCGCATCAGAGAAAAAGAAACTTATAAACACAAATTGCCCCGCTTTAAACGTAATCGGTCGCTTCAGTGGCATAAGCTCTATCATAGTCATCGGCCCGTTCACAACGACCCGGACTACTTTGTAGACTGATTTTCTAACCAAAATATTACCAAGCAGTGTCCTGTAGATAAACGCCAAAATCCCGATAATCCCCCACAAGATGAGATATATTTTGAGCACTAAACTTTGCGTCGTGTCGGAATCAATGGTAATGGTATGAAAGAGCGAGAATAGAAAAGCGACTCCCAGAAATCGGTGCGTGAATAGCCAAATGCGATACGGTAGTTTTATAAAAAATGTCAAAATTAGCAATACGACCATGCCCCAAAAAGCGATAATACCGGCGTTTATGGACGCTGCCTCTTGGACTTCCGAGAAGCTGAGAGACGTATCGAGCACGCGTGGCCATAAAAATTTTGCAGCTTCGCCCATCGTCCCTGCGATTTCTGTATTGATATATCTCAGCGCAAGAAAAAGCGGATGAAATACGAGCAGGACAAGCGAAAGTCCTCCGGTAATATGATGTGCAATATAGACACGATTAAGTCCTTCAAAAAAGTGCTCCAACCATTGCTTTCGTAGCGCGAGCAACATATTAACTGCAAACAAAATATACCCAATAAGGCCAGTAAGTTTCCCGAAGGTCGAAAACACACTGTAAGAATCAGCAAATGCGTAAGTGAGGTCGTTCACGAGTAACCACAAAATAACAGGGATGAGACAAAATAACCCGATTAAAATCCAGCCACCAAAACGCTCAGTAAATATCGTTCGTTCTTGTTTGGTCATACACTCTCAAATACTTGCATATAGTTTATGCTTTTTTGGCAGGTTTTTGCAACCTTATAACAGATATAAATCGTGATATAATAAACGTGATGTATAAGCAAATTTCTCGTCTAAGCGTGCGGAGTGTGGTCATGCTCTTTAATCTTGTCCGTTTTTTTGCTGTGATTGCGCTTTTTTATATAGTGTACAAACTCTTACTCGAGCAGCTCCTCGATGGTTCTCAACAAATTTTGGCCGTCTTTGGGTTGTGGATTTTCAGCGCGTACATTGCGCTACCTCGTCTGCATCGGTTATTGACGAAATACTATCTCCCTAATTATTTTGTAGGCCGAGTCCGTAGTGGAAGTGGTTTACTGAGCGATCCCGTCAACCTAGCATTTTTTTCAAACAAGGAGACATTAGTTCGAGCAATGAAACGTGCCGGCTGGAAACAAGCCGAGCAACTCACGATTCGTACTTATTTAAAAACAGTTGTAGCGATACTCCTCCGTCGGAGTTACCCTACTGCACCTGTGGGAAATATGTATCTCTTTAATAGGAAGCAGGACTTTGCATTTCAAATTGAAATTGGAGGTACACCAAATGCACGGCACCATATTCGCTTCTGGAAAACACCCCACGGGTGGCGTTTACCTGGTGGTCACCGTGCTGATTGGCTTGCTGCGGCAACCTATGATTCAGGAGTCGGATTCAAACTTGCAACGGGACAAATCGACCACACCATTGATACCAACATTGACCAAGAGCGAGATTTCATTATTGCGACACTCAAGAAAAACGCCTGCGTCGATAAAATAGAAATCGTTAAGCACTTTACAGATAGTTATCACGACCATAACAATGGTGGCGATCGTATCAAGACAGATGGCACGCTTCCCTTCATTACTATTCGTAATGTTTGACAGATGTTTTAGTCATTGCTAAAATACTACTATGACTAACGCGCTGCTCTCCGAGCAAGATCGAAGACTCATCCATGCACTACAGATATTGGGAGATGAGACTCGTTTTAAAATGTTCAAGTTAATGTTAGAAAAGAATGATTTGTGCGTGAGCGAAATCGCACAAACACTGGGTGTTTCTGTTTCAGCCGTGTCGCAACATTTTAGGAATTTTGAGCTCTTGCATATCGTTAAAAAACAACGACATGGACAGCGTATTTGCTACCTCATTAATGAAACCGACCCATTTGTGAAACAGTTATATAATCTCGTTTGTAACAATTAAAGGAGACAATACAATGAAGAAAAGTAAAATCACCATTTATTCAACTACGACGTGTGGTTTCTGCCGGATGCTTAAAAGTTACTTGAAAAGCAAAGATATTGATTTCGAAGAAAAATTAGCCGACGAAGACCAGAATTTAGCGCGCGAACTCTATGAAAAAAGCGGCCAGCTTGGCGTGCCCTTCACCATTATTGAGCAAGAAAACGGTGATACGGTAAATATCCTTGGGTTCGACCGTCCACAATTTGATAAAGTACTTGGCTTAAACTAGTCACTCAGCGCTCACTTGCAACTACAGCGCAAACTGCGCTATGATAATGTTGACTTTTTTAAAACAAAACAATGAAAACAGCAAAAAAACACTGGAGACAACGATACCTCACACGACGTGTTTTATTTGAGCACCTCGGGCTCGTGATACTCATTGCACTAAGCGTAAGTCAACGTTCGCTTATCGCTGATGCGCTGTCGTCTTTCTGGAGCAGTAACCGGTTATTATTTTTTTATGCAAGTATGCTTTTTTGGTTCATGCTCCCAATAACACCACTGAGCTATCAGATACTTGCACATAAAAAACTGCCACTACACATCACCGTACTTGCACAGCTTGCTGGCGCAGGGCCAGGTCGCGTCATACCAGGCGGGCTCGGCAGATTAAGTTTTGGCGCACTAAATCTACATAAGTTGGGGCTTAATCTTCAGCGCTCCATAATTATAACTGCAACCAATAATATTATCGGACTTATCGTAAATAGCGTCCTCTTTGGATATATTCTCCTTACCTATCCGCAAATACGGGAAGCTGTTATAGACAATATTAATAGCCGTACCTTACCTACTATCTTGATAGTACTATTTCTACTCATAAGCACCATCCTCTGGCTTTCTCACGTTAAAGCTGCCCAAAAATTTATAAATAAACTAAAAAAGCAATCAGTACTCATAGGTGCAGACTTACTAAAAAATCCACTAAAATCGCTCTTGCTTGTCACGTTAGCTATCGCCATACTCTTTGGACATGTTGCGATAATGTACATCGTTTCTCAATCAGTCAGCGCTCACTTAACGATAAGTGATATTATCATTGCACTTAGCGTGGGAGTAGCGGTTGGTGGTTTACTGCCAACACCAGGTGGTATTGGTGGTGTTGAAGCGGGTACTATAACTATCCTCGTCTTGCTTGGATATGATGCGACTCAAGCGACTACAGTCACTCTTTTGTTCCGTGCCATAACCTATTGGCAGCCCCTTTTGCCGGGATTGGCAGCATATCTATATTTGAGGAAAAGACAACTACTTTGATTTGCTGAGTCGTGGGAAAATCACTTTACCAATAATGTGACGATCTTGAACCCAGCCATAGTTTCGGCTGTCGGTTGAGTGGTCCTTGTTGTCACCTTCAAGATATAAGGTTCCGTTTTTCATATCCGTAATGCGTTTTATAACTTCTTTGCGATTTACAAAAGCTACAACAATATCACCAACACGAAAAGAACGAGACATCATAACAATCACCGTTTGACCTGGTCGTAAGGTGGGCATCATACTCGCGCCTTCTACTCTTCTGAAATATAGCAAGGTTTAGTTCACCTACTTTTTTGAGTCCGCAAACATATGTGAAATAGCGTGCACCATATCGACAAGTTCATCGCACGTAGCGGTATCCATAGACTGTTTGACCTTGCCACATTGTTTCGCTGCCTTCCAAAATACCTCATGCAAGTCAGGGAATTTCTCAAGATGTTCGGGTTTAAAATAGTCACTCCAAAGCACATAAAGTTCTTGCTTACATTTCTGTGCATGCTTTTCTTTTGTCGTAACGATGCGTATTGCTTGATTCATTTTCACGGGGTCCTGTGGATCAATCGTTCCGAGCTCTGAGTATTTCTCAACCATACGTCTGCAGGTCGCAGCTGCATGCATCATCGTATCAGTCTCATAAATGCCACATGGGACATCACAATGAGCATAAACCGGTTTTATAAATCTATTAAACATACATTTCCTCCTGCTTACTATATTGTAGCACTAAGACGAAAAGGGAGTGCTTAAGAATGTTTACGCTTTTGAGCATGTCGCCACTTTTCAATTTCAGCATGATGGCCACTTAAAAGTACTTCGGGAACCGTCAAGTCGTGGAATTTCAATGGTCTTGTATATTGTGGGAACTCTACCGTTCTGTCGTCATCTTGGAAACTCTCGATTTCTGCTGAAGTTTCCCCACCAAGCACGCCAGGCAACAGTCTTACGACACTGTCGGTAATGAGCATTGCGGGTATCTCGCCGCCCGTCAGCACATAGTTTCCCACGCAAAGTTGCTCATCAACCCAGTTCACAACACGTTCATCATATCCTTCATAACGAGGGCAAACAATTATCAGCCCTTTTTCGTCACGAGCAAAGCGTTTTGCATCAGACTGCTTGTACATATGACCCCGCGGAGTGGGCAGTAAAACGACCGCGTCAGGATCTTGTTTCTTAGCAAATTCTATTGCAGACACCAGAGGCTCGATCATGAGCAACATGCCGTCACCTCCGCCGTAAGGAGGATCATCTACCTGCTGTCGCTTGCCAAGCCCAAAATCTCTCAGTTGTATGATCGAAAACGCTACCGCTTTCGCTTCTTGAGCCTTCCACATCATCGAACTGTTTAAGATTTTCTCAAACATCTCGGGGAACAAGGTGATAATTTGAATTTTTTTCATAAATATTACGTATTATAACATATTTATAGTTATGCTTCTAAAAGACAAAACTACCCGTATATGGGTAGTTTTGTTATCACATAAGGCTCCCACTCACACGCAGTACATGTTAGTGGCTCGCTTGAACCTTTTTATTTGTACCCCTGTCTTGTAGGACAGGGCCCGCAGTCGTACTCTTTATTTTAGATTTCGACTGTATACTATCATAACAAGGAGAAGTTGAATGCGCAAGTGTTTTTAAACATCAAGATCGTCAAGATCTTCAAGCTCTCTTCGTGTTCGCGCAATTGCGCTTTCTTCTTCACCACTATCCCTTGCCGCGTCTTCAGCTGCAGATGTGTCAACAGTTGTGGTATCGTCGTGAGCACTAAAAGTTTCTTCGGTATTAGCTACGGGGCTACTAGACCATCCACCTTCATCATTTGAAGTTGATGCGTTTCTCTCTTCACGTGGGATACCGTTATCAACGATTTTAAGGTTGTATCGAGCTTCATTTTTTGTACCAAGCGCACGTAGGAGCGTTCGCAAACTCTGCGCTGTTGCACCACGTTTACCAATGACTCGTCCCAAATCTTCTGGGTCAACCGTAAGCGTAAGGAGCACTCCCTTCTCATCAATAATTCGCTCTACTTTTACCGCTTCTGGTTTACCAACAAGTGATTTAACCACGTATTCAATAAATTGCTGGTCAATAGTTGTTTCAGACATAGTCACTCCCTTAAGATTCTGATTTTTTAACGATTTCTAACCTTAGTATCGGGTTAGTCGATTTTAAGTACCTTTACTCAGTTGCAGTAGCTTCTACTGCTTCAGTAGGTGTAGCTTCTTCGGCTGTTGGAGCCTCGGTTGCTGGCGCTTCTTCTTGTGGTTCTTCAGCTACTGGCGCTTCTTTTGGTTGATTCTTACGAAGTTTTTCACTGTTCTTGATTGTGCGCTTCTTCTCTTTAGACTCTGTTTGAACCCAAGCTGGTAGGGCTATTTTTTCTGCCTTGAGCAACGACACGACTCGAGGCGTCGGCTGTGCACCATTTGATAAATAGTACTCAACTTTTTCTTTGTCGAGTGTGGTTTGTTTTGTGTGTGGGTTGTGATGTCCTATGCGGGCAACCACACGTCCGCTCGTCGGCGTCAATCGCGCCTCCTGCACAACAACTCGGTACTCTGCGTAGCCTTTTCGGCCAACTCGCTGCATACGGATAGCAAGCATGTAACTGTAGTCCTTCTCTTAACGTTTACTAGTTCCTGATATTGTACCAACAGAGGTGAAAAAAATCAAGCACCCGTGAGCTTCCGCTTTGATTTTAAAGCTTTTTCAGCGGCTGAAACTTGAGCACTTTGTTTACTTGGCCCTTGACCTTCTGCACGCATGACGCCGTCAACAAAAACTCCTACCTTGAATATCTTTTCATGATCGGGACCTTCTTCTGATAACACCTTGTATTGAGGGGTAAAGCCTTCTTCACTCTGCACTACTTCTTGGTATCGAGATTTTGGATCTTGCCATGACCCTGTTTTTAAAATATCGCTAAAGGTCACCAGCAACGTTCGTTCTATAAAAGCCTGTGCCGCCTCATAGCCCTGGTCTAAATAAAGAGCTCCAATGACTGCTTCATAGGCGTTTGCTAGTATTTGCAATCTAGCTCTTTCTGAATTTGCGCGTTTTTCACCTCTAGAAAGTCGCAACAGTACTTCAAACCCATTTCGCTGCGCTGCCATACCAATACTTTCGGTTCGGACCAAACTACTTCTCCAGTTGGTCAAAATTCCTTCTGGCTCATCATAGCTATCGTATAAATATCGCGTAGTAACGAGCTCCAAAACTGCGTCGCCTAAAAATTCGAGACGCTCGTTGTGCTCTTTGGCGGTTTTCTTATGTTCGTTCACATAACTTCGGTGAGTGAATGCCGTTATTAGTAATTGCACATCATTAAATGTTGTATGGAGCACCTGCGTTGCAAAATCTGCATATGGTTGTGTTGGTATCATAAAGTTGTATTTGTAATTAAGGGTTCATAGACGACTACTTGGTACTTTCGCCAAGACAGCAGTGATATATCAACGCTCAATCGAGTTGGGTTCTCATTCCTTTCTTATATTTAATTTCCCTGACGGATCTTTTTAAGTCCGAGCAATATTATCTTTCCAATATCTTCATACTCGATTTTATCGAGTGCTTCGTTTGCAGGTAACCACTTGATACCTTTCATCCATTCTTCTGGCTTGATGTCATTCGTATCTCCTTTTGCCTCAACAAGAAAAATTTCTGTCGTCATTAACACAAGACTTTGCTGTCGACGATATTGGAAGTTAATTTTACCAAGCCAGCCCATCATCTTCATTTCCTGAAGACCTGTCTCTTCTCTGATCTCGCGTTCAGCTGTTTCTTTAGCTGTTTCGCCTTCTTCTATGTGGCCTTTTGGTATAGTCCACCTATCTTTCGCATCCTGGATTAACAGTATTTCTATGGCACCACGATCATTTCGACGCCATACAACACCACCAGCAGTCGGTTCTTTCACTACTTCAGATATTGCAGGCCGTTTTCTTTTTACGATCTTCTTAAATGCGTTTATTGGCTTAGGTCTCTTCATGCTTTCAAATCTTTCTGCTTCTCACTATCAGGATGCTTTCGTTTTTTGACTCCCTCAGTTTTTGTCTCTTTCACTTTGCCAAGCTTTTTTGCTGCTGTACCCAGTACACCATTTACGAATTTACTTGAATTATCAGCACCAAAGCCTTTTGCCAGTTCAACTGCTTCATTGATAATGACTTTAATTGGCACCCCTGATTCATGGTTCATTTCCCAAACACCCATACGGAGCACGACTCGGTCTATGCGCGCTATCTGACTTAGAGGCCATTCAGGAGCAAGCGGCTGAATAAAATCGTCAAGAATGGATGCTTCTGCAAGTACTCCGCGAACAAGCTCGACAACAAAAACTTTATCCTCCATCACTTCGCTATAGCGAGAGATGTTACGCTCCAAAACAGATTCAATATCTAAATCTTTTTCGCGCACTTCAATCCTAAAATCAAGTTCATACAGCGTCTGTAGTGCGACGATGCGACCGAGATGTCGGTTTGAAGCCATGTGGTTCTTCCTTTTTGTTGATTGTAAAGTTGTTAATTAATGCGTATTTCAGCGAAGAAGCGACGTTATTTCGTCGCTTCAGTTTTCAATTTCTTACCTGATTGCTTAGTCGTAGTCCGAGCTTTGACTGGCGATTTACCATTGACCGCACGTGCCAATTTCAAAACAAGGTGACTTCGACGCATGCCGGTAGCACGCGCGCTGGTTCGTTTCTTTGGTTTTCCCATGAACCTTATCCTTCCTCTTCTTTTGCGTATTTCAGCAAAGATTATTGCAAATAATTACTTGACAGTATAGCGGTTATGCGCCGAAATCTCAAGTAGAAACTTACATGCCGACCTACTTCACTACACGACGATACTGATAAGTCGTCCGGTAATGTAAATGATTTTTTTCGGTTGCTTTCCGGCAAGGTGCGTGATGACATTATCTTGCTTTAGAGCACTTTGGGTTACCTCACTCTCAGAAGCATCGCGCGATACCTCAATCTCAGCTCGTACTTTACCATTAACTTGTATAGCGAGCTTCATCGTACTATCCAAGAGATATGCCTCGTCAAATGCGGGCCAATGATTGCGGTGAACGCTGTCAGTATTACCAAGTTGATGCCATAACTCCTCTGCAAGATGTGGTGCGAAAGGTCCGACGAGCTGAATTATAGAACTTAAGAAAAAATCCCACGATGATTTATGCACATATCCGACGCTTGCCTTTACGAGGTATGCCTCGTTTATGGCACCCATCATGGTTGCAACAGCGGTATTGAAACTTAATTGTTGCATATCGTCTGTTACTTTTTTAATCGTACGATGAGCTACCCTATCCAAATGATCATTTGCTTGAGATACGGCCGAGTCTGTAGATTCCAAAAATTCTTGTGTTAAAGTCCAAATTCTATTTAAGAATTTGTATGTTCCAGGGACTCCGTTCGTATTCCAAGGGGTGTCTTGATCATAAGGTGCAATAAAGAGCTCAAAAACTCTGAGCGCGTCAGCCCCATAGCCAGATTCGATAATATCCATCGGATCAACGGTATTTCCTTTACTCTTGCTCATCTTAGTCCCGTCTTCGGCATTGATATAGCCGTTGTAAACGAGCTTCCGAACTGGCTCTGCTAACTCAGCTGGCATTATTCCTGCATCAACTAAGACTCTTTGGAAAAATCGAATATACAGCAAATGTGCAACCGCGTGGTCGCCACCAAAATAAAAGTCTAGCGGGAACCAATAAGCCGCTTTTGCTGGTTCGAATGCTTGTGAGTTGTTATGTGCATCAGTGTAACGATGTAAATACCAGGTACTACAAACATACCCGTCCATAGTGTCAGTTTCACGTTTTGCAGGCTTGCCACATGTCGGGCATGTTGTATTTACCCAAGAATCAACGCCTGCCAGCACCGAGTGATTGCTCCCATCAGGCGCAAAATTTGTAACGGGCGGTAGTTCGACCGGTAGTTCGGAGGCGGGTACCAAGACGGCTCCGTGTTCTTCACAATGAATGATAGGAATCGGTGCACCCCAATAGCGTTGCCTACTTATCAACCAATCGCGGATTTTATAATGTGTCTTTTTCTCTCCCGCTCCGATTGTCTCAAGTTTTTTAATGATAGCTATGCGAGCTTCTTCTAAATTTTGCCCATCAAATTCCCCTGAGTTGGCCATACGGAACGCCGATTTATTATGCTTAATTTCTTCGGCATAATTAACAAATTCGTTACGATCGGTCGTGAACACAATAGGAATCCCAAACTTTTCAGCGAACGCAAAGTCGCGCTCATCCTGACCTGGAACCGCCATAATCGCACCACTGCCATAACCCATCAGTACGTAATCTGCGACCCACACTTCGATTTCCTGACCATTGAGTGGATTTATAGCTGTCAATCCTTCAATCTTCACGCCGGTTTTTTCTTTTCCGGCTTCACGATCGAGTTCACTTTTCCGTGTTGTTCGTATCACATAATCACTAATTTCAGATGCGTTATCGGCGAGTTGACCATAAGTACCCACAATAGGGTGCTCTGGAGCAAGCACCATGAAAGTTGCACCAAAAATAGTCTCAACAGCCGTCGTAAATATATCGAGATGTTCTGATTCTGCACTGAGCCCACTTAGCCCAAAACGAACGGACGTACCTTCTGAACGGCCAATCCAATTCTTCTGCATCGTTTTGATTTTTTCAGGCCAATCTAATGCGTCCGTTGCGTCAAGGATAGCATCGGCATATGATGTAATCTTAAAAAACCATTGGTTCAGACTTTTTTTCGTAACAAGTGGATCAGAATCCCCGTCATGTCTCCAACATTTTCCACCCACTACTTGCTCATCAGCTAGTACCGTCTTGCATTGGTCGCACCACCACTGCATTTTTTCTGCTTGATAGGCAAGTCCGCGTTCATACATGAGCGAGAAGAGCCACTGTGTCCATCGGTAATAAGAAGGATCGCTCGTGTTGAATTCGCGTTCCCAAGCAAAACTTATCCCAAGTCGTTGTAATTGTTTTTTAAAGTAAGCTATATTATTCGCAGTTGATTCTGCTGGGGGAGTGCCTGTCTTTATTGCATAATTTTCCGCCGGAAGCCCAAACGCGTCCCACGCTATATTGGTCATAACGTTATGCCCACGTTGTCGATAATAGCGTGCTACCGCATCCGATATAGAATAGTTTCGAACATGACCAGTATGAAGCCCTGATCCGCTCGGATAAGGTAACATAGGTGTGGCATATATTTTCTGGGTGTTTTCGTCTTCATTTACTTCATAAAGTCGATCTTGCAACCATTGTTGTTGCCATTTTGGCTCTATTTCGTTTGGGTTATAACGCTTCATAACTGTTTATTATATCCTAGATGCTTCCTTCTCTATAATGTACGTGCTTTTGTTTGCCAGCCCAACGACCTTTTGGTACACCGAATTGTAGACCTACTAATGTGTCTCGCTCATATACCGGCTTCAATCTTTTACCTATTTCGGTATACCCAAGATTCTCGTTACGGTGTAGCTTAAGGAGCATTTCTATCTCATGCATCACTACTTCTTTGAAGGCATCGTAATCAAGTTCATGCACAAGTGTCTGGTCTACATATTGCATAAAGTCATCGAGTAAAAGTGTTTCACCATTTTTTGCATATACTTCGTGAAATAATAGCGCATTTACGACACTAGCAGTTCGGCCAAGAATTTCCACGTAACCTTGAGCATTGTCTGTATTTCTTTCAAAGTAACTCTTTAGATTTGCCACACGTCTCCTTACTGTAATCCTCTGTATGTCTGATATAGCCACCCTACTATCCGTAATACATATAGGCATCCTACTTGCTCGTTTATACGTTTTTGAATTTTCTTTTTCATTCTGTTCATGTTCGCGCACATATCGGACGTCGTCGATACTGAGTCCATAATTACCTTGATTTTCGGCTTCTTTTATAAGGAACCTTGTTCTTTTTGGCATAACATATTTCTCGAGCTCCATATCTTTGGGCTCTTGTTTATGAGCTCCTTCGTCCAAATTTCGATTTTTGTCGTCGATTCGTGCACGCTCTACAAGAAGCTTATTCCTTAATGTTCCCTCAAACGTATCACGATGTCTTTGTGCAGATTCAGAAGCGATAGTATCAAAATAGGGATGTAATATGCGCTGAGCAGCGTCTGGATCTCCGTCCCAATCGTACAACACGAGTGCTTGAAAAGGACGCTTACCTATACGAGCGATGTGGGTTCGTAACGCGCTTCTTTGCAGTACTTCATTAATGCATGCACCTACTTGTAGTTCGCCTTTTGGGGAATCCTTATGTCTACTATCTCTAGGGATGATCTCTTCTAACTCTTTGTCAACGTGACAAAAATTGTTAAAAATTGACTCAACACCAACCTTGAGCTGGCTTGGAGTAATCGGAATATTTTTAGCATGTGCGAGGGCGGCAATACATAAAGCACCTGCGGATGAATATTCTAAAGTACGAACATTATCAATATAAAGTTCCAATGCTGATGTCACAGCCAGCTGAATCTCGGTGTTTTCAGGTGCGATAAGCTGTGTATGGGCGATGTATTCCATAGTATCGCTTATGATACATTATCTAGTGCCGATAACCACATGCGGTATCATTGATTGTTCCTTATTTTTTTGTAACTATCCTACTGTGAACCAAATAGAAATCGCTTTTCTGCTGTGATAGCTACGTCATTTTCATGTTTTATATCTCGTTCAACTACTACCCTGAATGGATATGATGTATGTTGCTCATAATGTCCGTTTAGGGCCCTATCAAGGCTAATTCGTCCAATATAGGATAGTGCGCGCGTAATTACTTCTGAATCAAGCTGTTCAGTACATAGAGCTGACTCGTACACTTCGTCAATTCTTTTCAGTGTATCCATATAACGCATACCAAAGCGAGCGTCAACAGCGTGAATTTCTACGACTAAATCCTCATCAGTAAACGAAAGATAATCTTGTATAAAAGATGCATATTCAGGAATAGAACTTAATCGGTTTCCATTTGAGAGCATCGGATCAAGCGCTCGTTTTTTCATCGCGCTAGGCAATGTAAAGATAATTCGTTCACGTCTAGGATCATACATAATCCCTTCCGGCTGCGCTTCGGCAGTTTTATGCACAGAAATACCGAACGGTACAGACGGCATTGCATTATATTCTTCGGTGGGATGTATGAAACGATGACTAGCGTTTGGGTTAGCTTGTATTTCACCAAACAACTTTTGAAACTGGTGCACTCGTTGCCTTGTGCGAGCGAGTCCTTGGATTGTATCCGAAACGAGCTGAATATTTCTTGTATCAATGTCACCCTCAAGATATACGTATCTTGGGTCTGTCTCCCATTCAAAGCCATAGAGCCCGTCATGTGGATGAGCTCGTGTAGCACCACCACTACCGATCGTTTTGCGGTAATACGCATCAAGGACTGTAGCGTATTTGCTCGATGTCATGCGATGTTTCATCTGAACTTGCTGATTCTGGAGTGCGGCTCGTTGTAAAGGGTTTAGAAAATGCTCACTCCCAAGATAACAAAGCCCAATTCCAAGAATTCTGCCGAAGGATGGATCTCGTACTACAAGCTTTTCTTCTTCAATAGCTACTAACTTGTTTAACGCATATCTCGTGGAAAATGTATTACTATCAAGCCACCCCATACCGTGAAGTTGTCTGAGTGTAAATTCAAGTCTGTCGATGTTTAAATCTGGATATTCATCATCAATATATTTTTTTGGAACAATGTCCAGTAAACCCTTTCGTTTTGCAGATTGCATAAAATGCGTATGTTCTAAAATTCTTCCCGCATCATGATCATGTGCATTTTGAGCCCCAGCGAAAGTTTGTATTAAAAAGTCAGATGAGTGCGAGTTTAGTCTATGCGTTGCGTCGTTCACAAAGTTTTGCACTAAATGAGCTTCTACCTGCCGAGAATCTGAACCATCAAGTGCTACATTGAGAACAAATTGGCCAGCGATGCCAAGAAATCTTTTTAAATCTGTGTGCTCGATAGGTCCATCATTATCGAAACAAAGCTGAGACTTGTCGATAGACGCCCAAATCACCGGATCAAATAGTGCCTCGTGCAAGATAGGATACTCTTTTGCCTCTAGAAATTGAGACGGCAGCACACTATCCAGAATTGATATATCACCAAATTCTCTGTTCAATCGATATTCAGTAATCATGTCAGTTCATTGTACGTAAAGACGAATAATAAACCATGAGCGTCTTTAAAGTATCGTGTAGTACGA